>Ga0183095_10250_pt1 | contig 260228 bp, 196 predicted proteins | sample BioMet4_FD_130346 | JGI IMG/M metagenome (GOLD analysis project Ga0183095, IMG submission 130346) | Microbial communities from bioreactor (seeded with sewage sludge) at LBNL, California, USA - Biofuel metagenome 4 (v2) (version 3) | ecosystem: Engineered > Bioreactor > Anaerobic > Unclassified ...
CTTTAGTTTTCTTGCCGGATGTTGCAGCAAAAGATGGCGCTGGCACAAATGAACCGCCGGCGGATAGTTGAAGGAACTCTCCCTTTGCCACAGCAGCTTCCTGCTCCTGTGCATAACGGGCCTTGCTGCCGTAGAACAACCATGCCGGGATACCAAGCTCTGATAACCTGATCTTGTAGGAAATCCCTTTCTCCTTGCAGTAGGTCATGACCTCTGCTACTTCTTCACGTGTCATCATATTATTAGATTTTTGCGCGAAGGTATGACGATCCCTTTAGAATTCAAGGACGGTCTTCACCGGTGGCTTACAATTGCACGAGTCTCCTAGACTTGCTGAATCTTGTTGAGTTGCGATCTAGTCGTACCTTGCCTACAAGCCGGCTGTTTGTTCTTGCTCCTTTCCTCCCCGGCGAGGCACCTTTAGTAAAAGAGCAAATAAAGTAGGGAGAGGAACGCCGATAGGCAAAGCTTTTGAGAGTTAAAATGCAAATTGTTGATAACTTTTTTAGAAAAGGGGATTTTTGAAGACGAAAAGGACAATAATAAGAGGAAAAAAAGTTTTTTTTATTCTTTTTTGAGCGGCAAAGCCGCCAAAATGCCCCCCCAAAAAAAAAGAAACAAATAGCCCCGCACTTGCGGGGCTATTTTCATTTTATTTTTTCCTCGTAATATACAGGAAAAACAGGGACTAATCGACAGTAGCTACTGTCTAATTGATTTTTGCTGTAAATTTTTGTTCCGTCAAAATAATCAATATATTTATTCCAATTTGCTACTGTGGGATGTAAATTTTTACAATTTTCAGAAACAAAGTCTGCGTCTAAAATCAATTCACCGTTCCAATCACGATAAATTCGTAATCGTATTGTATCATCTTTAATATCTACTAATTCCATCCAATTTCCACCATCGCAACCACCTTTCCAAACAGCTGAAACAGGTACATTTGTAGGTCTTTTCCATTGTTCACAAGGTCGCTTAAATAGCCAAATAATGAATAAAACTATAAATATAATTATTCCTACTAACAGATATAACAATTTAGTTCTCATTGTCAATCCTTTTTTTAACTTTTGCATCTTTTTCGTTACCTGTACCTATTGTGGTAGTTTTAGTTTTTACTTTGTATTGAACTCTTGCATTACCCTCTTCCTGATACTCATTAACAATATTCACAGGACTATTGATTATGCTACTTGGTTTATCAACACTTTTATCTTGGGTAATAACATCTTCGGCAAAAGTTGCACAATTATTACTTGTTATAGAATACTTTTTTCTTTCAGGGTCGCTGTTTTCAGACATTTTACCTTTGGCGTAATCATTCATTTCTTTGAATTTATCACTTATAATATAAGCACCCTCTATGTCGCCACCGTGTCCTGATTTATCGGAAAGTTGTTTCATTACTTTGTTCAAACTTTCGGTGGTGGGCTTTCCGTCTTTTCCTATGACTACGTTTGAAACGGAAACAGTCCTAACTAAACCCTTACCCTCTTTATCGTATCTTCCGTATTCATAGTATTTTGTTAAACCTGTTTTATTGTCAATTAACAACACCCCTGCGTGTCCTTTCGCTTCGTGACTATAATTTTCTGCGGCACCCGCAGGCGATAAATTTTTATTAAATCACTCGGACTTGGAAAATTTAGAATAACTTGATAATGCCCTTTGTATATTTCTTTTATCGTATTTGTTTCTATCATATTTTAAGGTTTAATAACTATGATGTTGATCTAATTTTTTTATTTTTTCCTGCAACAGAAAAATATGTTAATTCTCTTCATCCCATTCCAACTGGTCTGATATAGTTAGAATAACATTATTTCCCTTTTCGCTAATAAAATCTATTAGTTTTGTGTTGTCTACAGACATATATTCTATATGTCATAAATATACCAAGTTTCCCCTTTATTACTGCGAAGTGCTTGTTTCCCCACTGGCAAACTGATTATTTCTGATAATGTTGTATCAAATTCAATAATCTCTCCAAGAGAAACAATCATAGCATCTGCTTCTTGCAAATTGCCTTCATCTCCTAAAAATTGCCAGTCCCCGTCTTTATTATGTAATACCCTAAGAATCGGCGAACCCTTTTTAAGTACATATTTTGTTGTAAAAACATAAATATTATAATTTAATTTATTCATATCTTCTATTCCCTTTTCTTATATTTTCTTCTTTAGATAATACTTGAGCATTCGAACTTCTATTTGTCCCTCCTTTTGATTTTGGGTCTATATGATCAATCTCCGCTTGATTCATATTTGCCTTTTGCCCTTTTATTGATTGGGTAGGCGTATCTAGTACTTTGCCACTCTGGTCACTTCTTATTACACCTCCATTTTGTTCTTTATTTTGCTCTAAAATATTTTTCTTTTGGCTTCTTGTAAAATTACTACCTTCTTTTACATTTTTAGGATTTGGAATATTACTATATTTACCAACCTTCCCTGCATCCCCAGCTTTATCCAACGCTTTTACACCTGCTGCTCCTCCTTTTATCACTTTACTTGTACCTGCCGGAACATAAGGTATTAACATTGCACCTGCATCTAATGCTGCATTTTCCCAATGAGAACGTGCTGTTTTATGGTCGCCTTTAATGTGATTAACTACTGCTGCACCAACATCATAAACTACATTGCCTATGTCCCAAATAGTTTCTATCGGAAATTCGCCTGTGGGGTCTATGTACCGCACCGGATTTCCACCGCAATAGACGTACTGACCGAAACCATAGTACTTTTCGGCCTCGGTGTCCTGGCTGAGCCACATCACACCCTCGGAGTCGTAGTATCTTGCACCGAAGTCCTGTATCGCCGCCTTGGTCTCTCCCTCGTCGTCAAGCCATACTCCTTCCCCGAGAACGTGTTCCTCTGCTCGTAGCCGTCCAAGTCGCTCACAATCAATGGCAAATCTAACAAATTCCACCAGATTTGCAATAAATTCACTCCGTCTTTCGTGACATCTTACTCTTCGTCTCCTTCAAAGGGCAAATAAACATCCTTGATTTCCATCTCCCCTTTATTCGATACGGAAATTACGAAATCGCTACCAACATCCGTGTCTGGTATACTGATATTTATAGAAAAGAATAATTTTTTGTCTAAATACGTACTATCTAAAAAAAATCTACAGATAGAATACTTCTCGATTCCTCCCATATTTCCAGTGAAATCAGACTTGAAAAGGTCTCTAGTTATTTTCTTATGCAAGATGTCTTTTTTATGATATTTGACATCTAAAATAATCTCTCTGCCTGCATAATACATAGGACTCGATCCATTAGTATTAACTATTATCTCATCATTTTTATCTTGTATGATGTATGATATATCAAAATTATTTACGGTAGTGTCTAACTTTTCTGTCACATCATGAATTATATCCTTGTCAGAGTTTTGTAGCTCTTGCTTTGACATGTCATTGGCTGTCTGTGACACGCTTTCAGGTTTTGGAGTGTTTATCATTAAATCACTATTTGGTACTCTTTTAACTCTTGAGTTATTGCAAGAGATTATCGTTAGGAGGCAAACGACTATATAATAACAGTTTTTCATTTGTATATATCTATTTATTGTGTATCACGTCTGTCTGGTAATTGTGCTGGTATAGGCTTTAATTCAGGAACAGGTATTTCGAGGACTGGGTTTGGAGCAATAACCACAGCTTCTGGTAGTGTTCCGCCGTTTATTGGCGTTATTAGTGTCTGCGGGTCAAATAAGGTCGCACTACTTGTTGATGGATTCACATTAACTCCATCTATTGCTATCTCGTAATGCAGGTGAGTTACGGTTTCGTTTGACTTACCACTTCCAGAACTCCCCATTGTTCCTATTTGCTGTCCCTCTGTAACAACTGTACCAATATGAATATCTTTACTGATAGCTTCTAAATGCATATAACGTGTTGAAACACTGCCATCGGAAGAGGTTATTTGAACTCTGTTTCCACCAGGGTTTGTATCTCCACTCTTGATAGAAACGATCCTTGTAACTCTACCATCGTGTGTAGCAAGGATTGGAGCTCCTCTATCCGTATCTTTTCCTCCTTTAAAGTTTATGTCAACACCTTTATGTGTTCTCCTCCCATGATCTCTTGGTGCCCCGAAATTATTTTCGTGCCTTCTCTCGTAACCATTGTATGTTGGATTAACCGGCCACTCTCTTTTCCCATCGGGATTGAAGAAATTCACTGGATTTCCTCCGCAGAAGACATAGGGACTGAAACCATAGTACTTCTCGGCGTTGGGGTCCTGGCTGAGCCAGCGAGCGCTAAATGTGTCATAAAGGCGGGCGCCATAGTCCGTATACGGCACACCTATGACGGCCTGCTCCTCCTTGCCGTTAAAACGGTAGCGATTGGTCGTGTCTGTAACATAACCCGACAGCGCCGCTCTTTTCCCGAAAGGCAGGTAATCGTTCTGTTCGACTACAGGAGACTCTTCATTGTCGATGTCCAGAACAACCCTAGTGCTTCCTACCTGATCAGACATATATACCTTATTTTTGAATGTCCTCCGTCCTCCAGAACCATTTTCCGGTACAATCCGCCCTTGTGAATATCCGATACTTTCAAGCTGAACCGTGTCTCTGCTCTCATACACGAAAGAACCCCAATACGCAAGCAAAGTATTCCCATCGTATGCCCATATTTTCGTCCCGTCAGCAAGATGGGCATATTCTGTCTGCCCACCCTGCGAAGATACTGTTTTTATTAGATTATTCAAATCGTAGGTCATTGATAACGAATTTTTTCCATCGTATGTCACATTCCCATTTCTATCCGATTGGTAGACGTAGGTTGATGATGACACGGCATCGTCAATTCCAGAAAGGCAATTTCCAGAATATGTGTACGACAGGTCCTCAATCAGACCGGAAGGGCCATACCTGCGAAGACTTATAATATTCCCGTCCATATCGTATGCTATTCCCTTCTCAATATTTGCTAGGCTTTCAGCCTGTGAAACGCCGATAAACTTTCTCGCATCTTTCCTCCCCTGCGAAAGACCTGTTAATAAAAGGATTAATATAAAAGAGGGTAAAAAAGGGCGAAGCGCCAAATAGGCAAAGCGTTTGAGATTAAAAAAGCAAAATGATGATAACTATTTTGAAAAGGGTAATTTTGAGGGCGATGAAGGACAATAATAAGAGAAAAAATAGCTCCGCAAGTGCGGGGCTATTTTGGCTATGAAAATCCGTATAAATCAATCTTGATTGCGGACAAGCTAACAAGGTAATTTATTAAGTTTTTTACTTCATTAGGCGGTAGTTTAAATGAAAAGTCCCCAACTTCATAAACAACCCGATTGTTAATTATCAGAGTAATTCCCCAAGTATCTTCAAAAATATCTGTATTTCGATATTGTATTTTGATAGCAGAAATCAGTGTGTCAATTTTATTTATTTGATTATTGGATAATTGTGTAACGTATTCCCTTTTGTCATTTATGTTTATTGGAAAGTAATTTTTCACGATTAAGCTATCATTAATAACAGAAATGGAATATCTTACATCGTCAATAGCTCCTGTGGGATAAAATTTTAATGATATTGAATTTTTTTGGTTCTCTGATTTTGACATTTCATTTCTTTTTTCTTGTGAATGACAAGAGATAAAACATAAAGAATAACACAAAAGTAGTATAATGTATTTTTTTTTCATAATTAGTATGCCCCTCTTGAATTTTGTTTCTGTTCTTTTCTTAACTGATTTTCTGTTATATCACCTTTTTTTGTTCCAGCAACTCCAACAGTTCTTAACTCTTCAGTTTTGTATGTTTGAGTTATAGTATTCCCTGAAGCATCTTTATACGTATGAGTAGAAGTTGAAGTTGCAGGGCTATAATCTCCATCCATATAATGTTCTGCGTGTATTAACTCATGTCCTAAACCTATTTGATTTGGACGTGTTTTTCCTGAAACATTACCTGTTTTAGGGTCTTTTGTCATTATGCTTGGATTTGAAGTTGGGTCAAAACTTACTATTGCATCAGAGCCTGTGCCATTTGCCGCATTAGTGTAATTAGTTGCTGTAGCTTTATTTCCCACTCCATCTGTAAAATAGCCCTGACTATTCTGAACATCTATTGTTAAAGATCTATCTGAACTATTTAGTCCCCTAATCAAATTTGTTCCTGCTGTTTTATTCCCTTCGCCCAAACTTGCAACTTTTATTCTTATATTACCGTTCTTTTGAGTAGAATATACCAATCTATCGTTTGTGAGTTTTTGTAAATTACCTAAGACTAAATATATATTTTTTGTTGAAGTACCTTTGGGTAAAGTTATCATTCTTCCGTCAGGGTCAATAAATCTTACCGGGTTCCCGCTACAGTATGCGTACGGGCTGATGGGATAGTACTTTTCGGCGTTGGGGTCCTGGCTGAGCCACATCACACCCTCGGAGTCGTAGTATCTTGCACCGAAGTCCTGTATCGCCGCCTTGGTCTCTCCCTCGTCGTCAAGCCATAGCCCACTCTCCTCCTTTCCCGAGAATGTGTACCTGTTACCCTCGCTCGGCATCCCATTTGTCTTCCAAGCCTCCCCGAACGGGTAATAGTCGCTACGCTCCTGTATCCACCTGCCACCGCCGTTCACCAACGCTATAACCCTCGCACTGCCAAGATGGTCCGTCAGGAAATAATGCACCGATGCTACCCCGGCACTGTCAACCTCTATTCTTCCCCCGCCGAATGGCACGCTCTCCAGCCAACCGTCCTTGTATGTCAATGAACCCGAATACGCATATTCGGTACCTCTGTAACTCCTGCCCACCTTCGTCCCGTCTGCGAGGTACGTATACCTCTGCTCGTAGCCATCAAAGTCGCTCACACTCAAGGGCAAATCTAACAAATTCCACCTGATTTGCAATGAGTTCACTCCGTCTTTCGTGACATTTCCGTCCCTGTCGTATGAATATGACCTTCCGAGAACGTTCTCGGATGACCTTCTGCCTTTGTCATAAGTGTACGAGAAGTTCCTGTAATCAGATGCGGAAGAGCCATTTCTCTGCAAAGTCAGAAGGTCCCCGTTCCTATCATAGGTGATGCCGTTCTCCGTGAAGGTCTGTACGGCAGCCGATCCTGATGAAACATACCTGGAGACACTCTTCAGCCTCGACAAATCGTCATAGGAAAAAGAGTATGTGTTTAACTCCCCATCTGACGTTCCGTCAAGAAGCTTGTGCTTCCAACTCCATTCGGAGACATTGCCAGAATAGAGCGCCGTACTTCCGGATTTCTGCGGATTGAAATAACGGAGTTCCATCTCGAAGAGTTCACTGCTCTTGCCAGTGAGCCAACCCTGAATGTTGTAGGTCAACGTCTCATGGACGGCATCGGAGCCGGTACCGTAATTGACATTTGTTAGCCTTCCCAAGTCGTCATAAGAAGATGTCACAATGGCTGCCTCTCCTCCGTCCACGCTGGCGGTCTCGTTGATAAGCCTGTCCCTTGTATCGTAGGCATAGGTCCTGTCTAGGGTGTTGCTTGCCGGTACTGTGTCCTGGCTTGGAGTGTAGTCGTATCTTTCCTTCTTGGAAAGGACATTGCCACGTAGATCGTAAAGCGTGGAAAGCCTATGTATGTCGTGTTGGGCTGACGCTTCCACTTCCTGGATTACTCGGCTTCTATAATCGTAATAGTATGCCTTCTCTCGGTAGCCGTTCACAAATCCAAGAGTGCTGTCCGTAAGCACTGCCGTCTTCTCGTATACAGGAAGACCTTTAACAGAAAGGTCAAGGTGAGAAGTCCCGCCAGTCTCGGTGACTCCTTCCTCTTCAATGAAGGTCAGGTCGTCATTGCTGAAAGACGAATAGCTGTCATAGGCGTATAGCCTTAGTAGCGTTGACGAGCCTCTGTATAGCTCGGGGACTGAATCTCTGTCGAAGGCAGCCTGCAATGAATCCCTCATCGCAACTTGTTCCATTCCAGAGACATCCGTCACAAGCCCTTGCTCGGAGGGCCGTCCTAAGGAATCGTATTTTGTTGTCATCCACCTGCGTCCCTGTCTATCATTTCCTCCCTGTACGAGTGCAATTCTATCACCCTTGTCATAGACAAAATATTGAGGGTCGCGTCCAGGTATCCTCTTTTCCTTAACCCTGCTCTTGGAATCGTACAGATAGACATAGCAATATGAGCCAGCGAAAGTACCGTCCGCATCGTACGACGTGCCGTCTTCCAGCCTCGAACTACCTTCAGGCGTCACCACCCATGCTAGTCTTCCACGCCAGTCATAGGCATAGAGGGTGATGCAATGGGTGACTGTTCCATCTGAATTTCGCACTTGGGTATCGGTGCTGACTGTCCTTTCCTCGTTGTCTTTGAATACGACACTAACCGCCCCGTCTTCGTTTATGGTTTTTATGCCTGAAAGTGCTCCCTGTGGATAGATTCCCAAATTCGTCAAAGATTCTGTATTCCTATTGACAATGAGTTTTGGAACAGGGAAATCGCCAAACGATCCAGTGTTCGTTATGTACCGGTTTCTCACGAAACGTGATGTGTCCGACCTATATTCTATTCCAGGGGACAAGGAAGCGACAATCCTTCCGTCAGCGGAACTTTCATATCTATCTTCAGTTAAGGCATAAGGCTCCGCACTTTCTAGACCATATTTGTTCCTATAGAAAGTCTGTTGATGGACGACTGCGACTGTGTCAAATGCCCCGTAGTTGGAGATGGATGCATAAGGGAGGTATTTGACCGATTCCCTGCGAAGATGGTCGTAGACGATTGGACGCACGAGATCGCCATTGCCTTCGGATACAGCACCTATGCCCACCTCTTGCTGAGGATACCCCAATCCATCGTAATATGTTACGTCCATCAAACTCCTGTCGTTGCCAGAGATGTCATAGCCGTAAGTCTTAGAGAATACCCAGTTGCGGTCGGTTGGAAGGGCTGCAGACCCTCCTCCAACGACTTTGAACTCGCATATCGTATCAGATGCTGAAAACGTCCCTTCTGTATACGAAGCGCTAATCAGATATCTGCCGTTCATCTTAAGTGCCGTCAGCTTGATGTACCCTCCACCATCCCCTGCCTCTTTTGAAACAACAATATCGTTCCCCTTATAAAGAGAATAAGAGACTTTAGGAGCAGAATTCATAATTTCCACGGTAAGGCTATCTATCGAAGGATCACATCTGTACTTTGGTGAAGCAGAACCAAGGCCACCATGCCCTGCCTGTGATACATCAAGAGACGATGAAGTACTTGTTCTCAGAAAAGAGTGGTTCTGGATGCTATCAGGAGAAAGATTTGGTGGACAAGAGATGAAGATGTACCCGTTTTCACTCCCGTCAAACTGATATCCTATCGACAACTTAACGTGATTGTTCCAATAAGGGAGCACTCCTGAATTCAAAGTGTCCAAGATCGGCTGCAAAAAATTCAATTCGTCGTAATTCTCGAAGGTTTGTTCATTCCCTTGCGCATCGGTGAAACTCGTCATTATCCAATAATATGATCCCCCGTCCTGAGAAATCGTCACGGTTTGTCTGTCTGATGGGAATATACACTTGAAAGCATCATATAAGGATACCGTGAAGTTGGAGTTTGGCACACCTTCTATTCTATATGCACCTTCTTCATTGAGTAAGGTGTATGAATAATCGCCGCTATTACCGACAAAGGTTCCTATAGTCGATTCATATCCCGATGGATAAATCCTTTTGATTGAATATGTACGATCAGACACCGTATGGTGGAGATGCAGTGTTGTCGAAGTCTCTGGGAAGAAGCGGATGATTCCGCTTGCAGGAAGATCGATAGTCGTCGGATTATTCGTGTTCCATCCTTGAGTTATGCATAAGACATCTGACGATGTGCCGAAAATCACAGATCTTGAGGACAGTGAATTATTTTGCTGCAAGACAAGGTCTATTTCAAACTGCCCCGACCCCGGATTCTCAACATACTGTACACTGACCCAAGTAATCCCGGCAGAAGTAAGTTGAGAATTGAGGATTGATGCGAAATCTTTCCCTCCTGGTTCTTCAGTTCCCCCGTTTGTCTGAAACTCATAGTTGGTTGTGTTCCAAGATATGTCCACATCCCCGGCTTCCACGCTGCCTAAATCGGAATCCCAAATGGTTTGTCCGTTGCAAGGAATGTAAATAACGAATAGCGATATTATCGCTATGATGATTGATTTTTTCATAGTTACCTGTTATTATCGTTGTCAGTCAGTATTTCGTATTCGAATGCCTTGAGAATTTCATTTCTGGAATCAGTGATGTCCAATAACCGACCGAAATGATCGTATCTGTAGAACGTGGACTTTCCTGAATTATCCTTAATTACGGTGAGTCCAATAAGCGGACGATATTCGTATGTGGTTGTGAGACAACCGTCAAGTCCTCTTAAATATGATTCACTATCAGCCGGCAATGCGCCAGGATAGACATCGTTCACCTCCCCGCTAGACGATACGGCTGAATATGTGGCGTTCTCAACTTTTGCGACAGGATAAAGGCCCCCATATCCCCATATGTATACGGTATGTTTGCCAGTCTTATCCGTGGATTGCAGTGGGTGGCCTAATGCATCATATTGGTCTATCGTCACATCGGTATCATATCTTATGTCGTCCCATCCTATGTCGTCAGGGCCAATTATGGCACTGCTGAGATTATCGGCGAGATAGAGGTTCCCTCCTTTATGAACATATCCGTATCTCTTCGCATCAGAAGGTTTCCCATTTCTCTCCGTTCGTTCTTCCGTCAAGTAAACTGGCACAGGGGCAAAATAATCATACTTGGTGGCAAGTGTATCCCCTCCGCTCTGGGTCCTAGTCATAGATGATTTTCGGAAAAGATTGTCGAGAGAGGTAGAATCTCTCTTCCAGGAAATTAATTCTCCATCAGTTCCATAAACCATTCTTTTCTCTTTTTCTAGATAAGGGGGATAAAAATCCATATAATAATGAGCCTGATACCCTAATTTCATAACCGTTGAAACATAACATCCAACATCGCAATAATCATAAGAGTATTCTGTACTTGATACTGGATGCGCAACGGTGTCTGAATACGTTGTCACAGATAATGGTTTACCCTTAAACAACGACTGTTCAGTTGCCGGGAGTCTCAGTATAGCCTCGCTGTTCCTATCTGATGGCGAAAGAATCAAACTAAAAGAGTCAGGATCTTGATAAGAAGAATTGAAAGAAGAGTAGTCATTCCTGCCAAGAGCACAATCGGCACCTTGGTATCTAGAAACAATAATAGAACATTTAGAATTGTCAGAAGGGGAATATGTTTTTTCGACAGTCCTTAGATATTCAATATGCGAATCCTTTGAAAACGGAAAATCGGAAGCCGTTGATGAGGTTTCTCTCCTGATTCTCCAAAACCCAGAAGATGTTCCTTCGTACTTTGAATATATCATCGGACGCCATAATAACCTTCCTGATGATTTACCATCCTCATTTTCATAAATATAATCTGTCCGCTGTATATCATTGCCTTTCTCATCATAATTATGAGCAGACTTTATTCTAACCCCAGCAGTAACGATTCTTGAGTATTCTCCAGTGAGGAAGCCTGTTAAGTCTTGACTAAAGTCATTTGCTTCATATTCAAAAGTTGTCTTTCCACCTGTCGGATAGATGACTTCCTTCAAAGCACCAAATTTCGAATGAGTGAAATCTGACTGCCTATATGTGTTTAAGTAAGTGTTGTCAATACGCGCTTCGGCCAATGATGGTGAAAAAGAAGCTTCAGTTGTGACAGGCTGCCAATAGCCGTACCAATCTATTCCAAAAGTGTTAATTGCAGGAGAAGATGGAAGAAAATCACGATCATCATAATCGAAGATATATTCTCCCGTCCCTGGAATCTTAAGCCTGTCAAGGAATGTAATACCATAAGCCTTGCTACCATACTCCGTTCCTTTTTGATCTTCATCCATTCTGTACCTAAATGCACAAGACTTCACTTCTCCATACGAAGAAGACACTTTTATGCTGTCAATCTTTAGACAAGAATACGGCAAAGCGTTTAATTCCAATCTTTTAGAGGAATAAGAAAAGTGAATATGGACTGTACTATCTGATGTTGATATGTCAGTGGGGCAATATGTTTCCACGTAAGTTTTGGAAATATATGATTCTTCTATGGATGAGGCATCTTCCGAAACATCGTGCAGTTCGTCGTATGACTTCTTTTCAATATGGTCCCTAATATATTCTGGACTCATTGTCTGTGCGTAGCTCGTGAGAAGATATGAATAATTTACTCTCCTTCCGTTAGGTGCAACAATGTTTGTAAGACGCCAACTACCAGGAGTCGAAACACCATTTTCAGAGCCTATGGAAGAAATGCTATAAGCTTGCTCGACAAGAGCAAATTCAAATGAATAACAATCAGGTGTCTTTATCACGAAACTCGTGATTCCTTGTCGCATCAAGGTATAATTGAGAGAATAACACGCTGATGGGCCACTTGTATTGAAAAACAACGCTCCCCCTCCTTTCTCCAGCACAAAGGAGCCACTATGACCTGGCATATTGAAACTAAAAACATCTGGTTCCTGCTCATAAGCAGTAAACAAATCATCTGTTCTTGATATCACAGGCATATATTCTTCACCAGCTTTAGCAGAATATACGTGATCGGCATATGTGTTGAATCTGTTTAAAGTAGAGTCCTTGCAGTAGTAGGCGTATCCATTGACACCTTTATTTGTTTGGGACAAGACACTATTTGAACCAATGAATTTGCTTTTAAAATCATATATCTCTAGATCGGAAGGTCCATCATCCATTATACCATTTACCTGCCTGGTAATCGCACCTCCGACGTTTAGCGTCCAGCCCATTCCCATTGTCCCTGTCTGGATATTGGGCTTATATCCAGAATAGGAGTAATCAAATGATATTGGTATAGAGAAATCATCATCGCTGTAAGTGAAAAATGGTATGGAAAATCTCATTGTTCCAGAATACAAATCCATTGAATGATTGCCGTATTTTACCATTGCAGAAGCTTCAGGCGAAGCAGGATTTGCAATACCGTTTGTCGAGAGAAATCTCGACCTTATACCAATCCCGCTGTCTTGCGCCTTGGCCGTAAAGGATAGTAATATGGATGATATCGCAATTATCCGTAATGTTGGGAATTTCATAAGTTATAAGTTAGTAGTCAGTTGGTGGTTAACCAATTATTATTCTGCGTATTTCTTGCACTTCTATATTCCGTGCTAGGATATCGTGAACTCACCTTCGTAGGTGGTGCCATTGGCGGTGACATACTGTACAAGCCAAGTACCCGAAGTGCCAGATATTTGAATGGTTGATGTACCAAGAGAAGAATCTACAGCCGTTGTGCTTGTCTCGCCTGTGGTTTCATTCGTCAGAGTGATGGTCACGGTACCGATGTTCTGGTAGAAAGTCGTGATGACTGATGATTCTACGTCATCAAACAATACGGATAACGGGAACTATTCCAGACTTCTAGGCTGGGGGCCGTTTACAGTCACATGAACAGCAACAATTGTTTGATAAGTTGTACTAATCGCAAACAAACTTGAAATTGCCAGAATACTGACAAAAAACAGACAGATTAACTTTTTCATAGAGATAAATGTGTTAAAAATTATTAGTAAACATATTAACCTCGATGACAATAAACAACTCATTTAAGGTTCTTATCAATATGTTTTTTCTTACATTTTCAGAAAAAATAGGCCTCTTACGTATGTAGGAGGCCTATTAGTTAATAATAATATTACATCTTAATACATTGATAAACAATTGTTTGCATCTATATAAAGCCGGCTTTTATTAAGAACTGTTCCTTGTCTTGGGCTTTTGAAAGCGAAATTCTTTCCTTCAATCTGTTTTTTCTGCTGTAGATTTTATCCTTGCTTATGTTCATCAATAAGCTTATTACCTCTACAGGGAATCCCAAGAACCAATATAAAATAAGACAATAATCCTCATCTTTAAGTTCAGGGAACTCTTTTCTGAATTTGGTCATTATCCCATCCGCCACCTCATCAAGTTCTACCTCCAATTTCGCCATCATTCTCTTACCAGATATCTTTGAAAGAAGTTTCTTGACTTCCATATCCTCGAACTTCATTCTTGCACTAGCATTGCCTGAATATTCGTAATGATGCCTAATAAGATTGCCAATGATTTCAAACTTGTCTTTGAACTCCTTTGCCGCCCCTATCTCCCTAATCTCAAGTTGGTGACTTAGTTCCTCTTTCTCTAATAGGGCATCACGAACCTTAATTTGATATTCTTTAATGCTTTCTTTACTTTGATTTATTGCCTTGTATGCCATATATGTTAGTATAATCAACAATAAAATCAAACAAGTCACGGAAAGAATTGCTATCTTCCTCTCACTCTGCTTTGTCTCCTCTGCGTTGAATGCCCTTTGCTTGAAATATTCCTTCTGCGATACGTTCACGGACTGATTTAACATTCCTTTTAATAGGGAGTTCTGAATCTTCACTGCCGATTTAAGATTTTCATTGGCGGAGCGGTAGTCGCTAATGCTTTCAAAAACGTTGTAGCTGGCATCTAAGAATTTCGCCCTGGCAGCTGGATCTACTGCCAATTTATCAGCTTCTTTCAGCGATGCAAGTGCCTTGTCCTTTTCTCCCATAATGGCATAAGCATAAGCCAAATCACAGAAATTACTTGCATCAAGCCGATATAGGAGCGTATCACGCAAATAGCCTATAAGTCTTACAGCCTTCTCGGGATTTGGTCTATCTTTGCTTACACACAAAGTGGAATATGAATATAAGACTTCTGCCATTAAATTCGTATCACCTTCCTTTCTTGAGATGGATAGTAGTTGACAATACATCTTTTCAGCATCAGCAAACTTCGCTTGATTCTGCAATGAGTAAGCTATGTTTAGTAACTCATATCTTGAATGAGATAATTTTCCTGCCTTTTTGAAACTGGCATAAGCCATTCGATGATATCGCAATTCGTCTTCATTCTGGTACGTATGATTGTAAATGTCAGCAATGCACCTCTGTACCAGCCCTTTCACATAATAGTTTTCAGCCTTGCCTGAATACTCTTCTGCTTTTGTGAAGGAAACTATCGCCAAATTGTAGTCTTTGGCATTCTGTTGCATCCTGCCAAGATAGTAGAATGACTTCGCCTTGCTTTCCTCCGAGTCGTGATGTCTGTAATACTCCACGGCCGGGGCGATGATGCGGGTGTCGGCGGTGTCTATGTAATTCTTGTCCAAGGCGATACTCTTGAGCAAGGCGTATTTCGCCTTCACGCTGCGGCCTATGACGGCATTCGTGTCAATGGAGTTTATCGCCTTTAAGGCACTGTCCGGGTGCTCGTCGATGTAGGTCTCGATGTCGGCTAGGGACGATTTCACATTCCGCTCCCGATTGCAAGAACTGAAAATAAAGCCAGCAGCGATTATCGCTACAAGCGACAACTTAAACATTTGATTATATACACTTTGAAAGGCATTCCTGTGACCGTCCATTGGCATCGTTATTTTGAATCTGCCGCAAGTTACGGATTTAGATTTGGAAAGAAAAAAAATTTCGGGGCGGCTTTCGCTGGCGTCAGAATCAAGTCTCTGTCGGCAATAAATAGGACATCTCGCCGAGGCCATTGCGGTAAGTGGCAAATGCGATCCGCCAGAGAGCAGCCAAGCGAGCCCCCGTATGGGGAGCGCGAGCGTCTTGTGGCTGCGAACGATGCGGCGGTCTGCCTTGCCTCGGTCGCAATGGCCCTCGGCGGAAGGTGGGGGTATGTAACCAACTGATAATCAATATAGGTAGAAGGAGGTATATGGGGGTACCCTCCTAATGGTATGCTGATAATCAAGCACTTACGAACCCCCACCCTAGAACTCTAACTGGCGTCGGCGCAATACGCACCTGCACCGACTTGTAGGCAAGGATGCGACTTATTCAGTCGGCATCAGCCGACCGGCCGGGTCGGGTATTTGCGTCAGCAAATACGTGGAGACAGGAAGGCCGGAGGGTTTGGGGGTGTAACCCCCAATATTGGAAGTCTGCCTTGCCACGGTCGCAAACGCCATCGACGATACGGAATTGCTCCTAATCCTACTTATTTAATAGAAACGGTGCTTGGAGACTTGATTGCCTTCATAAGCGTCACATCTACACCCATATACAACTTATAGAATGCATTGTCCCCAAGTTTGGAATAACGACCAATCAATGCTCGCAACTGAGGAATGAGATATGATTGGGTCTCAGCCCACTCTCTAGGAGAAGCATTGATCTTATCGACCCTAGCCGCATAATCCCTGAATTTAGAAGGAATGTTCAATCCATTGAGGAACGAATCAAGCGCCTGATAATTATCAATCTTGGACAACCTGTCCTTATATTGATCGAAAATAGCAGAAGAAAACCTCATCTGAGTTGCCTTCTTATTGCATTTAATGAAGAATGATGTCGCCTTGGTCGTGTCCAACGGAACGAAAATGTCCGGGATAATGCCACCCCCGCCATAAACCACACGCCCGCCCACAGTCTTGAAAGCCTCTTTCTTATTGACCTTTATGCTATCCTTATCCAACATTTCCCCATCAGTATATCTCTTGTACAGATCATACTCATAATCCTGGAGATTGTCATAAGGTTTCTGGATACAACGGCCGGAAGGAGTATAATACCTGGCAACGGTAATCCTCACGCCAGATCCATCCGTAAAGAATATAGGCTCCTGAACAAGACCTTTCCCATAGGAACGACGTCCAACTATTATTCCTCTATCATTGTCCTGAATAGCCCCAGCCACAATCTCGCTTGACGAAGCGGAGGATTCATTCACAAGTACGGTCAATAGGACATCCTTAAGTTTACCAGACCCATCGGCATTGTAGTTCTGCTGCTTCCTGTGCAGTCCCTTCATATAAACGATCTTATCGCCTTTTTTAAGGAACTGATTGCTAAGGGCAAGTGCCTGATCGAAATATCCGCCAGGATTGTCCCTTAGATCGAACACAAGTCTCTTCATACCTTGTCCAAGAAGTTTCTTACTAGCAATTTCAAACTCCTCGGCTGAAGTACGCGTAAACTTGGAAAGGCGAATATACCCGGTAGTCTTGTCAACCATAAATGCAGCATCCACACTGTTTACAGGAATCTTACCCCTAGTTATCTCAAAAGGAATAACTGAGCCATTCCTTTCCACAAGTATTTTCACCTTTGTGCCTGAAGGTCCCTTGATCCTATGTACGATGCTATCTTGAGGGAACTTTACACCCGCAATATCCTTGTTCCCGACTTTTATGATCCTGTCTCCCTGCTGGAGCCCGATCTTCTGAGAAGGTCCTCCAGGAATCACGTCCATAACTACAGCCGTATCATTAGGGACATTGAACTGAATGCCAATACCATCGAAGTTGCCTTCCAATTCGGTTTGCGATTCTTCGAGTTCGGCAGGCGGCATATAAATCGAATGAGGATCCAATGCCGATAATGCACCTTCAATAGCCGCATCTGTAACTTTATCCACATTCACAGTATCCACATAATTTTTCTTAACTTCTTGAAGAATAAGTGAAACTTTGCTCCAATCTCCGCCTCTTGCGGACAATCTGTAAGGCCTCAGGGCAATCTTCACGGCTATCATTGCTATGAGAATGCCGATGACAACTCCTAGCAATGCAGAAAGATATTCGGTCTTAAATCTAATTTTCATAATCAGTCGATTTTATCCACTTCGATGCCAGCTCTCTTTAACAGGTCTACGCCATCCGTAAGCCTGTACTCATCTTGATATACTACACGTGTAATGCCAGCCTGAATGATAAGTTTTGCACATTCCACGCAAGGGGCGGCTGTGACATATAGAGTTGCCCCTGCACTGCTATTGCCTGATTTTGCAACCTTGGTGATGGCATTGGCCTCTGCGTGTAGCACGTAAGGCTTAGTAACCCCGTTTTCATCCTCGCAAATATTTTCGAAGCCGGATGGCGTGCCATTATAACCATCAGATATGATCATACGATCTTTCACTAGCAAAGCTCCGACTTTGCGTCTCTTGCAATATGAGTTTTTAGCCCAGACTTGGGCCATTTCGATATATCTTGCATCGAATTTTTCCATAGTAATAAATGATTATTGAGCGATGAATTGATATACAATATTTCCCATCTGTCTGGATGGGGCGCTTGAATTTATTGAAAATTTGGAGGCCCTTGCAGCTCGTATGGCAAAACTTCTCAGGCAGTTGTCGTCTGATGAACCTTCTTCTTGCACCTTTGCGTATATTACATTTCCACCTGGGTCCACACCTATGATCACAGTAACTTGTCCTGCTCCATAGCATCTATATGCTGGAATCGGCAATTTACTGGCTTTACGGCCATCCAATGAGTAAGAAAGCACTGACGGACCGGAATATTCTTTAGCTGGTTTGTTGTCCATTTTCTTGTCGTGTCCCATATCGACGACTTCATTTCGCATATCCTCCTCAGGTTGCTGCGGATTAGCCGCCTTCAGTTCTTTTTCAAGTCTTTCAGCCTCTTTGTAAAGTTCATCCGCATTGGTGTTCCTGTCATCTTTGAGGGCGCTGCGGTTAACTGCAACGTTACGCACAGGAGTACCATAGGATGAGGCTGCAATGAGTTCTTCAACCTTTTTGCTGGCCTCTTGCTTGAGATCTTCAGCTTTCTTCTGGTCTTGTTGGGCTTCTTGTTTGCTGAAGTCCAATACAAATGTGTTCTCCTTGGAGAGAGAAAACCCTATCTGAGTAATCAACAGTATGATGATCACCGTAAGATGCACGATTACGGTGAGGTATATGCCAGCTCTATCTTCATTGCTCAGTTTTCTCACTTATGATTACTTGATTATCTTCTTCAGGGACTTTTCAATAGTGGCGGCAATGATGTTGATTGCTACCTTATTGTGTCCTCCCTGAGGAATTATGATGTCTGCATACCTCTTGCTTGGTTCGATGAACTGAAGGTACATAGGCTTAACTGTCTTTGTATATCTATCTATCACAGAGGATACTGTCTTTCCTCTTTCCAATATGTCCCTTGACATTATCCTCATAAGGCGGTCATCATCGTCTGCATCCACATATATCTTGATATTCATCTGATCGCGTAACTCCTTGCAGGTGAATACGAGAATCCCTTCCACGATTATCACATCTGCCGGTTCAACTGTCACTTTCTCTGTGGTGGAACGTGAGCACGTAATATATGAATATACAGGTTGTTCAATGCTTTTTCCTTCCTTCAGTTCCGAGAGTTGTTTGCAGAGCAACTTGAAATCGATCGCATCCGGATGGTCGAAGTTGATCTGCTGCCTCTGTTCCATCGGAAGGTAGCTGGAATCCTTGTAATAAGAGTCCTGTGGGATCACGACCACTCTTTCCTTAAGTTGTTCTGTGATTGCATTTACAACGGTGGTCTTTCCTGATCCTGATCCGCCGGCTATTCCTATTACTAACATATTGTTATTGGTTTAATAATCTGCGTTTTTAGGTGTCCTCGGGAAAGGGATGACATCCCTGATGTTTGCCATACCGGTGACGAACAGCAGCAATCTTTCAAAGCCAAGTCCGAAGCCGCTATGTGGGACAGAACCATACCTTCTGGTGTCAATATACCATTCTAGGTTCTTCCTGCTCATTCCGAGCTCATCTATTCTGGCCTCAAGTTTCTCAAGAGAAGACTCCCTTTCCGATCCTCCTATGATCTCTCCAATCATAGGGAATAGAACGTCCATTCCTCTAACTGTCTTGCCATCTTCGTTCTGCTTCATATAGAAAGCCTTGATTTCCTTAGGGAAGTCTGTAAGGATGACAGGTTTCTTGAAATATTTTTCAACGAGATATCTCTCGTGTTCGCTCTGGATGTCTGTGCCCCAATGTACTGGGAATTCGAATTTGACTCCTGATTCTTCCAATATCTTGATACCCTCTGTGTATGTGACTCTCTGGAACTTGGTGTCGACGACTCCTTGCATTCTCTCGATTAGGCAATTGTCATATTTGTCGTTGAGGAACTTAAGGTCGTCCATACAGTTGTCAAGAGCATATTTTACGAGGTTCTTCACGAAGTCCTCAGCCAATTCCATATCGTCTTCGATATCGTAGAATGCCATTTCCGGTTCAATCATCCAGAATTCAGCCAAATGCCTTGGGGTGTTTGAATTTTCGGCACGGAATGTAGGACCGAAAGTGTAGATTTCGCCAATAGCCGTTGCTCCCAGTTCGCCTTCGAGCTGTCCGCTCACTGTAAGACAGGTCTTCTTTCCGAAAAAATCCTTACTGAAATCTATTTTCCCGTTATGTGCAGGTATGTTGTTCAAGTCCAAAGTCGTCACTTGGAACATATCTCCTGCTCCCTCTGCATCCGATTCTGTGATAAGAGGAGTATTCAAATACACAAAACCTTTTTCGTTGAAATATTTGTGGATGGCGAAGGCCATGGCATTTCTTATTCTGAGTACTGCTCCGAATGTATTTGTCCTCAAACGAAGGTGTGCGACGCTCCTGAGGAACTCAAGGGAAGTGTCTTTCTTTTGAAGAGGGTAGGTGAGTGGATCACACTCTCCGTAAACTGTTATTTCTTTGGCTTGGATTTCTACGCTCTGGCCGCTTCCAATGGAAGCCACGAGATTACCTACTACTCCGATGCTTGAGCCTGTAGTGATCTTTTTCAAGGTTTCTTCATTGAAAATTTCAGCATTTGCGACGACCTGAATATTATTAATGGTGGAACCGTCATTCAGGGCAATGAATTTGACCTGCTTGTTACCACGTTTTGTCCTAACCCAGCCTTTAGCCAGAACCTCAATTCCTGGCTCTGTCTTAAGCAATTCTTTTACTTTTGTCCTCTTCAACTTTTCCATTACCGTCTAATGAATTATTATTATCATACAAAGATAAAATTTTTCATTCTAATACACACAAAAAAAAGCGGCACCTTTAATGATGCCGCTTCTTTTTATATAAAAGAATTGCTTTTATTTCTGAGATTCAGCCTTTCTGGCTGCATACATAATCTTAAGCGCAGAGCAACGTCTTAGCTCCTGCTTAACATCTGAAATGATACCCATTCGTGTATCTTGGTCAGCTTTTATTGATACGGTCATGAATTCACGGTCGGCTTCAGTTTTGGACTCCCTTTCGGCTGCGATGAAGTCGCGGATGTCGGCTGTTGTCTTGAAAGAATCATTGAGCTGTATACGTGCATCTGTTCCGAACTGCGATTGCAGATTTGGAATAGGGGCACCAATGTATATGTATGAAGCAAGATCCTTTCTGTCAAGCTTTGCTGTTTCCGTAGCTTCAGGCAACTTTACCTGAACTTTGTTTTCAGTCTTACGCAACTGAGTGGTCACCATAAAGAAGAACAAGAACATAAACACGATATCGGAAAGGGATGCCGAAGTAATTGCAGGCAAATCCTTTTTTCCACTTCTTGAAAATTTTGGCATAATCTTATTCTCCTATTGTTTTGCGACATCCTTAGGTTCGGCCTCTGAGATGTTCTGAGGAATAGCCTTTTTGACTATATCCTGCTGTTCCTCTGTAAGGTTGTTGAAAATTTTACCGTAATTCTGCATAGCAAATTGATCGCGAAGTTCATTGATTGCTCTTACGAGTTCGTTCTGAACAGCAATATATGCCTGGTAACTGGTACCACGGTCGTTCTGAAGTGATATGACTCCCTTTGAAACCGGGTATTGACCGTAACCTGCAATGTCTGTCATTGTCTTTTCAGGCAATGTCGGGTCATTGTTAGGGTTGGTAAGGAATTCCTTAATCTTATCTTTGAGAAGGCTGACATCTAGGGCTTCATTTCCGGCAAAAAGTCTGTCGGCTGAGTTAATCTTCACAATAATAATATTACGACGATTAACCTTCTGATCCTGTGCTTTCTGATTCTTATCAGGCATAGGAGGCAGACGACGTTGCAGTCCGGCTTGCTGATCCATGGTGGTTGTCATCAAGAAGTAGCATAGTAGCAAGAATGCAATATCGGCCGTTGAACTGGTGTTTAATGACGGTGTACTTTTCTTACCCATAGATATTGTTATTTATTACGTACAGCACTAACTATTTCACCAACGACTATTGCAATGATGGAAAGAACGCCGGTAAGATATGTAAGATTGAGAATTGAATCAGTGAGTTTGAGAGCATTCTGGCTAACTGGTGTACCGGTATAACCGATAGCTGGAGAACCAGGTGCTGTGAAATATACAACGGCACAGATTGCACCAACGATGACCAATCCGATGAGAATTTTAAGGAAACTCTTTGGATTGTTCACTGTGGCTACTGCAATACCGCCAACGACAACGATTCCAATGGCGATAAATGTCATTATATATGCCCAGTTGAGCAGGACAGACACCGGTGTATCACCCTTTGGACCTGTGAATCCTTGAGCGAATCCCCAGACCACGATGACAACACTGATGATTGTCAGTGCCCACATTATCCATTTAAATACTTTATTTAACATTGTTAAAGAGCTTAATTATTTAGCCTGTCTTTTGGTCATCATATCAACCAAAGAGATTGAAGAATCCTCCATATCGATAGAAAGGGCATCAATTCTAGAAAGAATGTAGTTGTAGAAGAGCTGAAGAATCATAGCGACGATCAAACCTGCGACGGTGGTTATCAAGGCGACCTTCATACCTCCTGCGACAATGTTAGGGGAGATATCACCTGCAGCCTGGATGGCATCGAATGCCTCGATCATACCGATGACTGTTCCAAGGAATCCTAGAGAAGGAGCAAGGGCGATGAACAATGAAATCCAAGAAAGACCATTCTCCATAAGGCTCATCTGTACAGAACCATAGGAAACGATTGTCTTCTCGACTACATCTACTCCCTGATCTGCACGAAGCAAACCCTGATAGAAAATACTTGCGACAGGGCCACGGGTGTTACGGCAAACTTCCTTAGCTTTCTCAACTCCACCTTCATCAAGGGCTTTTTCGATTTCAGCAAGAAGTTTCTTTGTGTTGGTCTTAGAGAAGAGCAAATAAAGAATTCTCTCGATAGCGAGTGCCAAACCAATGATCAAGCAGAGGATGATACAAGCCATAAAGCCAGGGCCACCTTCGATGAATTTTGTCTTGATAGCCTGATTAAGTGGAACCTCTGGAGCTGATGATGTCAATGCGTTGGCATCATTGGCTGCTGCCGGTGCGACTTGCTCGGTGGCTGCAGTGTCTTTAGCTGCTTGTTCCTGAGCGCTTGCGATGTTTGCAGAAATGGCCAAAAGACCAATGACTGCCAAAAACATGAAAACTTTTTTCATAATTGTTTTTGTGTGTTTAATTGATAATGTATTAAATAGTTTCTTTATATGTTCCTAATTATACTTTTCGGAATAGCGCTGCAATTTAGTAATTATTTTTCAATGGGCAATAATTATTTGCTTATTTCTCCCCTCAAATCCATATCCAGCATCTCCTTTATCTCATTATTGTTTTTGCTCATACCAAGCAGGTAGAACAGCTTTCCAAGCGCACTTTCCGTGGTGCTGTCGTGTCCTGAAACCACTCCGGCACGCTCAAGCGATTTTCCCGTAGCGTAGAGATCCATATTCACCGATCCGCTAAGGCATTGAGTGACATTGACCATAACCTTTCCCATCTTGTCGGCTTCCTTGACTATGTCCAAGAACCACGATTTGGATGTGGCATTCCCTGAGCCGTAGGTCTCGATGATCACTGCCCTTGTTTCAGGACCGCAAAGTATGTTACTGACGACTTGAGGCGTAATCCCGGGATGAATCTTCAAAATAGAAACTCTTGTATCCAAATCAGTGAAAATCTCAGGGTCCTTATCCCAAGAATCAGGATGGCGAATGACATTGTCATTGTATCTTATGTTGATCCCTGCTTCTGCAAGGGATTGGCAGTTGGCGGAAATGAAAGCATTGAAGTTTTCTGCATTCACTTTCCTAGTCCTGTTACCTCGCATAAGTATTGAATTGAAGAAAATGCTGACTTCAGGGACTATTGCGTGTCCATTTACATCTTTGGCCGAAGCTATCTCCACAGCGGAGATCAGGTTCTCTTTTCCGTCCGTCCTTGGAATTCCGATAGGTAACTGACTGCCAGTGAATACAATAGGCTTTGTCAATCCTTTGAACATAAAGCTCAATGCGGAAGCAGAATATGACATAGTGTCAGTGCCGTGCAGGATTACGAACCCGTCATAGGAATCGAATTTATCTCGAATCAGTTTTGCAATTGACTTCCATAGTGCAGGCTCCACGTCGGAAGAATCGATGAGCGGATCGAAAGTGTAAGAGTCGATCTTGAAAGCGAATTTGCTCAATTCGGGGACTTCCTGGATTATCTGGTTGAAGTTGAACGGCTTCAGAGTCTGGTCTACCGGGTCTTGCTTCATACCGATGGTTCCTCCCGTATATATCATCAAAATTGATGATTTGTCGTTTCTTGGTGCGATCATATTCCGAACAATTTTTGTGCGTTAGCGGTGGTTTGTATTGCTACTTCTTCCTGGCTTATCCCTTTCTGCTCGGCAATCTTAGCCGCAATCAGTGGAATGTATTTGCTTTCGTTGCGCATCCCCCTGAACGGGGTTGGCGTCAGATAAGGCGAATCTGTTTCCAACAGGATCCTGTCAAGTGGAATCTTTTTAATAGTCTCGGCAATCGATGCTTTCTTAAATGTGACAATGCCTCCGATTCCCACATACCATTCTCCATATTTCTGTAGTTGTGTGAATGTTTCGAAAGAGCCGCTGAAAGCGTGCATATTTCCTCTGATGTTCAAATGCTTGCATTTCTCCATCACCCTGAAGAATACATTCAGGGAATCTCGTTCGTGGATATTAACCGGCAGATCCCATTTGTCAGCAAGTTCCAATTGGCGTATGAATGCAGCCTCCTGTTCCTTTTCAAATTCCCTTGAGGAATGGAAGTCCAAACCGATTTCACCTATTGCCACTATACCTTTTTCTCTATACGGCAACATCTTATCGATTTCGGCTTCCCAGCCCTTGGTTACTGAACCGGGGTATAGGCCTAGCATAGGAAAAAGTACACCTGGATGTCTGGCATTAAGTTCAAACATCTTGTCTCTTTCGTTGCTGTCTATGTCTGGCTGGATTAGTTTCGTGACGCCGGCTTCGACAGCTCTGGCTATCACTTCATCCTCTTCTCCGATGTATGCCTCATCGTAATTGTGCGTGTGCGTATCTATATATGTCATAAATGTCACGAATTTACACAATTTTTAAATTAATAGAGCATCGTTGGATCATATCGATGGAAATTATCCCATCGCTTTCCATAAGACCGGTACATTCGGCAATTGTACTATATGGCTTTCCGCTTCTGGTACACAATTCATCCAAAGTTATTCCTCTAGTATTTTTGATCAACTTCAGTATGCAAAGCAGGTCTTCCAAGTTGCTTTCAGGAAGGTTGCCGGCATATTTGTTTTCCACTTCTTTGATTATGTCGGCTGCTTTTATTTTCTTCAGTGCTTTTAGCCCTAACTTGTCCACAAGTTCATCCAAATCCGTGATGGGCTCGGCAATCTTCTCCATTATCAATTGGTTGCAACCTTGCGATCGTAGATCGTCCACACGGCCTGGAAGGGCATAGACGTCTCGTTCATAAGAAAATGCCAGCCTTGCAGTCATCATTCCACCTCCTTGAGCTTTGGATTCGACCAATATGGTGGCGGAACTCATCCCTGCGATGATCCTGTTCCTTCTAAGAAAATTGTATGCCATAGGCACCGTGCCTGTGGGATAGTCAGTGATCAGGGCGCAGCCCGGAGTCCTTTCTATCATTTCTCCGATATGCCTGTTCTGATGAGGATAGATAGTTTCTATCCCAGTGGCCATTACAGACAATGTAGGCAGTCCGCATTCAAGTGCTTGGGCTTGAGCGGTGATGTCGGTCCCTAGGGCAAGTCCGCTGACAATCAGAGGCTTAATCTTTGCGTGGGAAATGGCACCGATTATTCTTCGGCACCATTCGCGCCCGTAGGGGGAAATGTCTCTTGTACCCACAATCGCTATTGCCGGTCTTAAATTGAAAATTTCCGATGGGGGAGACATTGCACTTGTATATAAGCCGACAGGTGGGTCTTCGCATTCCTTGAGCAGCGATGGGTAGTCCGGGTCATTTATGCAAATGAATCCATATCCCATACGGGAAACTGTTTCCAATTCTTTTTTGGCTTCTTCAAAGGCCCTGCTGCCAATTCGATCATATCCATTGAAAGGCCCGATCAGATTCCTAATGGTGTCTTGGCTTTCTTGGAATACGGCTGACGCGCTGCCAAGAGCATTGATAAGACCGAGTGCAATTGCCGGCTTGAAACCGAAGATGCGATTCAATGCACAAACGCATACTTTCTCTCTTATTTCTTCTTCCATACACTATGTGTTTTCCACTAAGTTAGTATGAAGAAATGAAAAAATGCCCTCTCTGGAAGTCAGGAAGGGCAGATTTGTATGTTTTTTAAATAAATTGACGTTTTTTAAAAATTACAGCACCAACATCGCATCTCCGTAAAGGCCGAAACGATAGTCTTTCTCAAGTGCTACGTGATATGCATTCATTATGTTCTCGTAGCCACCGAAGGCTGCAACTGACATAAGCATTGTGGATTCTGGCATATGGAAGTTGGATACTATTGCATCTGGAATTGAAAAATCGTAAGGTGGTGCAATGAATTTGTTTGTCCAACCGTCGAAAGGATAAATTTCGTGGTTGGTAGTGACATAGGTCTCAAGGCCTCTTATCACGGTAACCCCGACAGCAACGACTTTGTGGCCTTCTCTCTTGGTCTTGTTAACCATTTCGGCTGTCTCTTTGCTTATGATCATCCTCTCGGAGTCCATTCTGTGCTTAGACAAATCCTCTACGTCCACTTTCCTGAAATGCCCCATACCCATATGGACAGTGATGAATGTCTTATTGATATCTTTCAATATCATCCTATTGAACAATTCTCTACTGAAATGCAGGCTTGCTGCAGGTGCTGCAACAGCTCCTTCGTGAGCCGCAAATATGGTTTGGTAGTTCTCTTTGTCTTCAGGAGTTACGTGAGCCTTAATGAATTTAGGCACGGGTGTCTCTCCAAGGCTGAAGAGAGCCTGTTTGAATTCATCATAAGGTCCATCATATAGGAACCTCAATGTACGGCCCCTGGAAGTGGTATTGTCGATAACCTCTGCAACCAGACTCTCATCGTCACCAAAATATAGTTTGTTGCCAATCCTTATCTTTCTGGCCGGGTCCACTATTACATCCCATAACCTCTGCTCTCTATTGAGTTCCCTCAAAAGGAACACCATAATGTCGGCTCCGGTCTTCTCTTTCTTGCCATACAATCTGGCAGGAAATACTTTGGTATCGTTGAGGACGAAAGTATCGCCTTTGCCGAAATAGTCTATGATGTCTTTGAATATTTTGTGCTCGATTTCCCCCGTATCCTTGTGGACGACCATCAATTTGCACTCATCGCGCCATTTGGTAGGTTCCTGAGCAAGTTTGCTCTTGGGAAGCAGGAATTGAAATTGTGAAAGTTTCATATCTTATCTTCTTTTACGTAGACTTTTATAATACGGTGAAACTCAGTAAAAAGTTTCATCTTTCGCAAAAAAGTTAGACTTTGGCTTCTCTGAAAACTTCCAAAATGGAAGGATAGGTGTTTTTGAGGAATGGTGGCAGACTGGATTTCGCAACCCAGGCAGCCTTTGTGATGTCTTCTTCTGTCTGTGGGGTGAGATTGGTAGGATCAGTGTAAAGCATATTGAACCACCACGTATGCTTGAGATGCCAAATGCCATCACGCCTATAGCAATGGTCTGTGACACATATCAAATCTCCAAGTTCCAACAGATTGACGCCGGTCTCCTCTTGAACCTCTCTAATTGCCGTGATTTCAATCTTTTCTCCAGCTTCCTGATGCCCTTTTGGAAGATCCCATAGTCCGTTGCGATTGATCAGCAGATAGTCGCCCCTCCTATTTGAAACCAGGCCTCCGGCTGCATTTACTTCTTTGAATTCGGAGCAAATCAGTTTGTATGTCTTCTCCGTATTTTCTGAAGGGATGTACACTTTGGCCAAGGTGTCGGACATCTCCACCATCTCGATCAAAGTGTGAAAATCAATCTTGTCTCCGAAATGGAATTCTATCGAGTTTGGGTCCGCAAGGGCCTGTTCGTCAGGAGTGCATATCAGTATGCAACGCTTTTCGAAGTATATCTTATGCATTATTTTGCTGGATTTATTATCTTTGTAAACTTCAACTTCGCCTGCAAATTTAGTGAAGGAAAGTTATTAATGAAAATCAATTATGGAAATGACAGACAAACTCTTTGCTAAAGAACTTATGGATATCAAAGCCGTGCTGCTGAGGCCTGAAAAGCCTTTCTTATGGGCTTCGGGTTGGCATTCACCCATTTATTGCGATAATAGGAGAATCCTTTCCTATCCGAAGATGAGGACTCGGGTGGCTCAGTCCATTGCAGACATCATTGCTTCTGAATATCCTCAGGCTGAAATAATTGCAGGGGTTGCTACTGGGGCGATTGCGCACGGTGTGATGGTTGCGGATAAATTGGAGAAACCTTTTATCTATGTTAGGCCGAAACCTAAAGATCACGGCACAGGATCCCAGATTGAAGGCATTCTCGAATCAGGGAAAAAGGTGGTTGTCGTGGAAGATCTCATTTCTACCGGAATGAGCAGTTTGGCTGCAGTGGATGCATTGAGGAAGGCCGGGGCTGAGATTTTGGGAATGGTAGCGATTTTCACTTATGGATTTGCTATATCTTCAGAGCAGTTCGCTGCGGCAGGTGTCGAATTGACCACGCTTTCCGATTACAAGGCTTTGGTGGAAATGGCGAAAGAGACTGGATATATTGGCGAATCCGATTATAAAGTGCTGAATGAGTGGAGGATATCGCCTTCGACTTGGGGACAACAATAACTAACTATATATGGCAACAGAAATAAATAGCAAACATTCATTGGTATCGCGTACGCCGTCCGAACTTTATATGGCGTTTACCGATATGAGGAATTTCGTCAATTTTATTCCAGAAGATAAAAAAGCAAGTGTACAAGCAGATTACGATTCGCTTTCTGCCACTGTGCAAGGATTCTCTATAGGGGTGAAGATCACAGAGAGGGTCCCATATTCCCGTATAGAGATGGTGGACAATGGAGCACCTTTCGCTTTTCATGTTGTCTTATATTTCGATTCGGCTGCAGAGCCTACGAAAACGGATTTTCATATTCTCTTGGAAGCGGAACTTAACCTGATGATGAAGATGGTGCTTGGTTCCAAACTTCAGGATATGCTTGACAAGATTGTGGATGGCCTTTCTGCCGTATCTGAAGGGAAGATGCCTGAAGGTGTCGATCCTGATCTGCTTAAAAATTTCAAAAAGTAGGCAATGGCTACTTTTGATGACAAGGATGTCAAGCAATATTTGGAGGAAGCGATAGGACAGGATAATGCCAATATCGCTTTTTCCGCATTCACTACCGACCCTTCCGTATCGGTCAGGCTCAATCCTTTCAAGGTTGGAGCCTCGTTCTCTGGACAGTGTAGGCCGATAAGTTGGAGCAAATTCGGACTTATGCTTGATTCCCGTCCTTCATTCACCCTAGACCCGCTTTTTCACGCAGGCGCTTATTATGTTCAGGATTCTTCTGCTATGTTCGTCGGGGACATTTTCAGAAAAGTTATAGAACCTATGGACCTTTCCAGACCTATAAGAGTTCTGGATCTATGTGCCGCGCCTGGAGGAAAGACTACAGACCTTGCCGCTTCGCTTCGTCAGCATTTCGGAGATTCTTTCTTACTGGTAGCCAATGAGGTAATGAGGCAAAGAGCATCAATCTTGTGTGACAATGTCGCCATCTGGGGCGATCCCAATGTGGTGGTGACATCTGTGGACCCTAAGGCTTTTTCTACTTTGAAGGGCTTTTTCGACATTATCCTTGCAGATGTGCCGTGTTCAGGAGAAGGAATGTTCCGAAAGGACGCCGAGGCATTGGCCGAATGGTCCAAAGAGACAGTGTCTCTGTGCGTTGCCCGTCAGCGCAGGATAATCGCAGACGTATGGCCGGCTCTATGCTCGGATGGGGTACTGATATATTCAACCTGTACTTTCAATAAGTACGAGAATGATGGGAACGTGGCTTGGATTGCTGAAAACCTGGCGGCCAAGCATATTGACCAGTCTGTTATTGGCGATTATGGCAAATCTGTGCTTTTGACGGAATTCGGTTTCAGTCTAGTTCCTGGCCTTGTGGAAGGTGAAGGACAATTTTGCAGCGTCCTCCGAAAAGAGGGTGTTGATGATGATTATTCGCATTATGGCTATAAAATCAAGTCTATTATGGATTCGGATATCTCTCATTATTTCGATATGCCAGTGGTTCCAAGAAGAAAAGGTGACTTGCTGATGGCCGTTCCTGAAAAGATTGGCTCGTTAATTGAGGCGATAGAAAAGTTGCGTCCTTTGAGGGCTGGGGTGAGCGTGGGGACGATGAAAGGAAATACCTTGGTTCCTGATGCGGATTTGGCTTTGACTTTCTTGGCAAATGATGAGGCCTTCCCTATTGCTGAACTGGATCTGCATACTGCATTGTCTTTCTTGCACAGGGATACATTTGCATTGCCGGCTTCGCCAAAAGGTTATGTGAAAGTAAGTTACAAGGAAATACCTCTTGGCTTCGTGAAGAACCTCGGTAACAGGTGCAACAACCTGCACCCGCAGGAAAGAAGAATAAGAATGAATATCAACTGATTATGAAAAAATACATTACATTATTGGCTGTATTGCTCGTTGTGAGCATTTCGGCATTTGCACAACCATCCTCTCAGGATTATTTGAACCGCTACAATATCCTTTTAAAGAATCTCGGTCCTACAGGAGTCGGTATGGAAACTCTTATTGACAGGTGGGAGGCTTCTTATCCTGACGATGAAAATATGATGCTTGGCAAGTTCTCCTATTATTATAATAAGTCACAGACCACAGAGGTCGTGAAAAAAGATGTAGATAGATATCTAGGCAATCCTCCTTTCTTGGCTTTGAAGGACTCCTTGAACAATCCTGTCAATTATTTCCAGATTATTAATTTCGACGACAGTCTCTACGGAATAGCTTCTACGCAGATAAATAAGTTGATTTCAAAAGAACCTTCCCGCTTGGATTTCCGTTTCCTGAAAGTTTCATCTCTTATTGCCTATGAGAAGGACAGTCCGGATATGGCATTGTCGGAACTCCGAGGTCTCATCGATTATAACTATCACAATACTTCCAAGTGGGTTTATCCAAATGAAGAGGTGGACAATGATTTCTTCAAGTCGGCAATGCAGGAATTCTGCTATACGATATTCAAGATGGGCTCACCTGCTTGTTATAAGGCATTCAAGGACTTGTCCCAATTGATGCTCAATTATAACCCAAATGATATTCTTTATATGGACAATATGGGCTCATACTATCTTGTGGCTGAGCACAATTCCAAGATGGCGCTGAAATATTACAATAAGGTCCTTAAAGTCAAACCTGACGATATAACCGCCATTCAGAATTGCATCCTTCTTGCCAGAAACGATAGGAATGTGAAATTGGAGAAGAAATATCTGCCAATGTTGATAAAGAATGCTCCTGACGATGCTACCAAGGCATCGGCGCAAAGCAGGCTTGAATCATTGACTCCCAAGTAGTTAATCCTCAGACGGCTTGATGCAATAACGTTCCATCAAGCCTCCAAACATCTTTTTGGCTAGAGGGTCGGTGAATTTCATACAGTAGCCCGTGAACAGGGCACTGATGACTGTACCTATGCCTATCACTTCTGCTCCATTAGTGCCAAGCGGATTGCCAAAGGCAAACCAGGCAATGGCTGCGGAGACTATCACAAGGAAGATATCAAAACCGATCTTGGCATTTCTGAATTTCACTTTGAGCACTTTGGCGAGGGCTGCATCTGTCATCTCGCCAGCAAGCATCCAAGCGTTGCCAAGCACTTCCATACTTATGCCTAAGGCAGTGATAATCACTGATATTACTGTAAATGCCCCCCTCCATATCATCGTTGGAGCTTCAATCCATGAGAAAGACCAGATGGCCGCATCTGTAAGGAAGCCGAAAACGAAGGCGGCTGCTATCTGCATCAAATGGATAGCTTTGAATTCTTTCCTTAAGAGAATGATTTGAAGCAGAATGAAGGTGAAATGCATCAAGATGGTGTATTGGCCCACTGTCAGGCCACCGATAAGGTTTACCACATAAGGAGGGCAAGAAATAGGTGCTGTCCCCAGATTGGATTTAATGGATAGGGCTACTCCAATTGCGACCAAAATCAGGCCGAAGGTGGCTATGCCGTATCTCGTGATTGTATCTTGTATTTTTCTGTTTATCATAATGATTTGAAAAGTCCGCAAAAATACAAATTGTTTTTGTAATTTTACAACTCAATTGATTTTAGTGAAAAATGAAGAAATTATTATTTATGGTGATTCCAGTATTTGCATTCGCTGGATTGAACGCACAGGAGAAAATCCCTGCTCTTGATATGACGAACTTCGACAAGCAAGTTTCTCCGGCAGTGGATTTTTATCAGTACGTTAATGGGGGTTGGCAGAAAAAGAACCCTTTAAAACCCGAATATGCTAGATTTGGCACTTTCGATATCATTAATGAGAATAATGAGAAGCGCATAAATTCTCTTTTTACCCAGATGACCAAGATAAACCCGCAAAAGGGGACAGTAGAGCAGAAGATTTCCGATTTGTACAAGATGGGACTCGATTCTGCAAAACTCAATTCTGAAGGTGCAAAGCCTCTTGTAAAATATTTGAAGCATTTCAATGCAATCAAGAACAACGAGGCCTTGCTTAGACAAGTAGCCGATATGCATTCCACAGGCTCTGGATATCCTTTTTTCTGGGCAAGCGTAGGGCCGGATATGAAGAATGTCGACATTCAGATATTGTCCATTGGCCAAAGTGGTTTGGGAATTGGGGATAGGGATTATTATTTGGATACTGCAAATGCCAAATTGAAAGAGGGATATCGCAATTTCCTTGTAAAGATTTTCACACTTAGCAATGTTAAAGACCCTTCCAAAAAGGCTGACAATGCCTTGAAAGTGGAGGATGCTCTTGCTAAAATATCTTGGACCAGTGTACAGGAAAGGGACGTGCAGAAACAGTATAATCCGATGACTACCGCCCAATTGGAGGCCAAATACCCTCATATAGGTTTTGCGACATATTTCAAATCCCGGGGCATTGCCGATCAGGATAAATTGATTGTCAGTGAACCTTCTTTCTTTGCTGGCTTGGATAGCATTATGGCATCCACTCCGACTTCAGTACTTCGTGATTATGTTGAAGGCCAATTCATTTCAGATGCTTGCGGGGCCTTAAGTGACGATTTCACAACTGCCTCGTTCGATTTCTTTAGCAAGCAAATGTCAGGAGTACAGCAGCAGAAACCACGTTGGAAAAGGGCGATGGCCGTGCCTAACAGCATTTTGGGTGAGGCCGTAGGAAAGATGTATGTTGAAAAATATTTCCCTGAATCATCAAAACAAAAGATGGTCGCATTGGTTGATAACTTGCGAGCTTCTCTTGCGGATCATATCAATAACTTGCAGTGGATGGGAGACCAGACCAAGCAGAAAGCCTTGGAGAAACTGGCCAATTTTACTGTAAAGATTGGATATCCGGACAAATGGAAGGATTATTCCACAATGGAGATAGATCCTGCAAAGAGTTATTATGAGAATCTTCGTAATGCCAGCATCTGGTATATCAACGACAATATGTCCAAATTGGGTAAGGCTCCGGATAGAAACGAGTGGCAGATGACTCCTCAGACTGTCAATGCATATTACAATCCTACTACGAACGAGATTTGCTTCCCGGCCGCCATCCTTCAGCCCCCTTTCTTCAATCCTGATGCCGATGACGCTGTAAATTATGGCGCCATCGGAGTCGTCATCTGCCACGAGATGACTCACGGTTTCGATGATGAAGGCAGGCTTTTCGACAAAGTCGGGAATATGACCAATTGGTGGACTGAGTCAGATGCTGCCAAATTCAAGGAAATGACTGCCGCATTGGCAAAACAATTCGATCAGATTCAAGTAGTGCCTGGCGTTATGGCCAATGGCGAACTTACTTTGGGCGAGAACATTGCAGATCACGGCGGCTTGAGCATAGCATATTCTGCTTTGGAAAAAGAAATCAAAGGCAATCGTCCAGGCTTGATCGACGGCTTTACTCCTGAACAACGTTTTTATCTGTCCTATGCATCAGTTTGGGCTGACAATATCACCGATGCCGAGAAAGCCCGTCGCACCAAGCAGGATCCTCATTCTCTTGGAAGGAACAGGGTGAATATGTCTTTGCGTAATTTCGATACGTTCTTTACCGCTTTTGGAATCAAGGCCGGGGACCCGATGTTCAGGCCAGAAAGCGAAAGGGTCCATATTTGGTAATCCATTGCTATGAAAGCATCAAGCTTCATAGCCGGAAAATTGCATTTTTCTGGAACTATTGTTATGGTTTCCATAGCAATCAGTTTCCTTATTATGATAATTGCCGTTTCCATCTCGTCCGGGTTTAGGCACGAGGTGCGAAACGGTATTTCATTCGTTAGTGGAGATATCCAACTAGTGCCTGTCGATATGAACTATTACGCTGATGCCGAGCCTGTTCCGGCAAAGCCTTCATATTATCCTAAGTTGGATACTATCTTAGGACTAAAGGCCATCTATCCTGTCGTATATAGGGCCGGAATGGTGAAAATGGGTTCGCAGATATCAGGAGTCTTGTTCAAAGGGCTCCCTGAAGAAACCTCTTTGCTTGCAACAGCTGGTCTGGTTCCGAGGGGGGATTCGTCCTCTCTTGAGGTTTCCATACCTGATAAGTTGGCAAAGGCTCTTTCATTGAAGGAAGGAGATTATATGCTGACTTATTTCGTCGGAGAAAGGGTTAAGGTACGCAAGTTCCATATAAGGACTGTCTACAAAGGCCTTCTCAATGTGGGGGACAATCAGATAGTGTATGCCCATTTGTCCGATATGCAGCGTCTTAACGGATGGACTGCCACTCAAGTGTCAGCCTTGGAATTCGCTTTGGATTCAAAATATCGCAATTCATTGCAGACCAAAAAGATATCTGACGAAATAGGTTCTATATCACAGATGTATACTGCGGAAAACGAGCCGTCATTAGTGACAACTTCTGCATTTACCAGATATCCACAAATCTTCGATTGGCTGCAGTTGATTGATTCCAATGTATTCTTCATATTGGTCCTGATGACAATAGTTGCAGGCTTCAATATGGTATCCGGACTATTGATTATGTTGTTCAGGAACATATCTACCATTGGTACCCTCAAGACATTGGGAATGACGGATAAGCAGATTTCAAATGTATTCCTGAAAGTGGCTTCCAGGTTGATTTTCAAGGGAATGTTGATTGGAAATGCAATTGCATTGTTTCTATGCGGTTTTCAGGGGCTGACGCATCTGATCAAGTTGGATCCTGACAATTATTCCGTATCCTTTATTCCAATCCATCTGGATCCGATGCTCATTTTCGGGGCAGATGCAGTCTCGTATGCTGTGATAATGGTCCTACTTCTTATCCCTTCTCTTTTTATTTCCAGAGTTGACCCCGCTGACACTGTGAGAGTGAGCTGACGAAGGGTGAATTTGACAGAATTTCTGATAAGTGGAGAAGACCACCTCTACGTATTTTATTGTTTCGCGCCCATTGAATTTTCCCAATTTAACTGTGTCTACGTCCAATATTGCATCTTCTCTCATATCGGGTATCACTTTTACCAAACTGGCCCAGGTATCGTGACTTTTCCCTAATGAGCCGGCATATCTGATGCAATCCATTATTCTGCCTTCACCTGCATTATAAGCAGCCAAGGTCAACTTCTCCTGCTCAATTTTGTTGCCGGGAGCGTACTTCTTGAACTTATTTCGAAGTACTATCATATGCTTGATACCGGCCTTGATGTTCTCTTCAGGATCCATCAAGTCATCGCATTCGTATCTGCTTGCAGTTCGAGGCATTACTTGCATCACGCCTACAGCCCCTCTGCGTGATCTTGTGTCGATGGAGTAGCCGGATTCCAGATATACGCTTGCTGCCAACAGTCTCCAGTCCCAACCTAGTTGGGTAGAGTATTTCTGGAAAAGATTGTCGTACGGGCTTAGATGGCTATAATGTTTCCCGCTGTCGATACGTTTGGATATGTCGTAGTTTGAGAAAAACCTGTCTTTGACAGAAGCATATCCTTCAGATGTTTTGTAGTGAGCGATCCATCGGTTCGCTTCTTTCAGCCGTTCCCTCTTCTTGTCAGATTTGACAGCCCAGACTATATTTTTCTCGATCGGGATACAGAATAGTACGCCCTCAACTTTGGATGTGTCAGTTCGATTCATCACCAATATATCGACGGCTCCTGTCTTTACCGAGTCCAGATAATTGACTTTATGGCTTCTTGGTTTGTAGATACTTATGCACAGATGATTGTCTTTGGCAAATTGTTTCAACATTTCGTAACTGAACCCAGCCTGGAAACCTGCATTGCCCATATTGTAATCGTTAACCCTGATGACACACTCAATCTTTTTCCCTTGAAATCCAAGTTTGTATCTGACTGATTCAAGGTAGCCCTTTTCGGTATACATCGCTATCGAAAGGAGAACCAGAATGGGGACCAGATATATAAGGATAAGTTTGATCTTTTTTCCTATGGGGAGATTCATTTTTTGATTGATTATTCTGCCATCTGCCCTCTTGCATTCAATCTGCTGTTGGCAGAGTTATTATTCATTGAACCGCTTTTATTGCCACCAGTTATAGAACCGGCTCCTTTGCCGACGCTTGTATTCTTGCCTGATTGGGTATAGAATGGCCAATACATTCCGAATTTGAGAGCCCTTTGAGGCCTGATGTAATGATTGGCACTGAAATAATCAGCTTGGTCCATCGGCCATCCCAGTCCGGCATTTTCCAATTTGATGAATATGCAGGCTCTTTTCCATTGCATATTCACGAACACGTCCAGATATGGACAATTTCCGTATTTGTCATCACGTTGATTCATAAAGGTTCCGCTCTCGATATTGTATCCTGGAGCATACCATTTGGTGGTGTACAAGGCATTGACTCCCAATTGCATCTTCAAGACATCTTTGACGACGTTGAATTGGAAATAATATCTGAAATTAAGAGCGACCATTGGCAATGGAACGACATCATCATTAGATGAGAGTTGGAACAAGGCCCTGTGGTCGAAATGAAATACATTGAAAACTGTGAAGTTTTTGGTCAAGCCCAATGTAAGAATGCTCATCGGGGTGGTATTCTGTCTGGCAATGCCCAAAGTATCGTAGAAAATGTTGTTGTCCAATAAGGCGTATCCAGCTTCTATTCCCATATCCCATCTTGGGATGTCCAGGTGTGCGGTAATCTTGGTAGTGGAAACCTTGTCAAAATTGTTATCCCATTTATAGTGGTTCGAGAAAAAATGCTGCTCATAGAAATATGGCTCTTTCAGATTGGTCTCGAAATGAGCTCCAAAGGACACCGGACTATTCTTGGCCCTCCTGAATGGGAAGAGATTCAATCCAAGATTGCCCTGAATGCCGAAATCGTTTATCTCATCACCTAAGAATGTATAGTTTCCGAGTGCGTCCCAATGGAAATAGTTCTTCACCTGTCCCTCGGCTCCGGCATAGATGTATGTGGAGTTCCAAGTAGTGTTGCCTGTCTTGTACAGATAAGTAGGGTCGAAAGTATAGAAAGATTGGATTTTGTTGCCTATTCCTCCATTTATCTTGGACAGAATAGCATCGTTGGCCCACGGTTGTAACTTAATGAAGACTCTGTTTTCCAGTTTCATCACCCTCATCGAATCCATACTTGCAGCAGGGTTGTAATAGAAATTGCCATTGAAATAGTCTTTTGCCTTGCTGTCGGTAATAGATGCCTTATCAGTGTAAACCTTCCGGATTGCGCTATATTCTGTGCTATGCCCTATGAATGCTGTTGTGATTTTCGCATCGACACTGTCCGCCGTTGCTGAAATCTTGGCTCTTTCTTCTTTGCGTTTGGTGAGCAAGTCTTTCATTTGTGCAATGGCGGTGCTGTCACCAACAGCCATTACGCTGTCCCTGTATGCTTTGTCTGTTTTGACGGCTTTCAACTCTTTGAGTTTGCTGATGAAGGTGAATGGAATTCTATACTCTTGATCGAGGAAGACTGTATTATTCTTGACAAGATTGTTGGCATTTGTAAGATGGACTTCCAGTTCCCTTGCATCCAATGTGGTATCCCTGATCATCGCATTGTTCATCAAGCCACCATTTTCATCATGGTCTACCATATTGTAGATGTATCCGGCGTGCATCAGGTATCTTTTGCCCATATAGTTGGTAGCGGCATAGAAGGTCTTGTTGCGAGTCGTTTCGTTGTCCAGCATTCCTCCGCCCCCGAATCTGTCGTAACTGAGTGTTACGTTCAATGCCGGTGTGATATTCTGAGTTGTGAAAATGTGCAAGTTGTCCTCTTCCTTATCCTTATTGGCAAACAAGGTCCCGAAATATCCAAGTTCGGTATATGGCGTTTTCGAATTGAACATAGGCAGTGTGGATGGAGAGTATGTCCAACTTTCCAATGCGGTATAGAATGTCACACCTTGTTGATCGGATCGCTTGAAAAAATTGTATGTCTGTACAGGTGATCCGGCGACCCCAAGGAAGGTGGCATTCACATCATTACGCATAAAAGGATAATCGTTGAAACGGTAATTGAATGTGGTATCCACATCGTGCCTTGTGATTTGATGGAAATATCTTTCGTGAGTCCAACTGAAAAGTCTCTTGTATTGGAGTGAATCGTCTATTGCAAATGTTTCCAATATACGTGGAGTAACCTCAATCAAACTGTCTTTTATGGCTTTCAAACTGTCTTTGCGTGCAAGTATGCTGTCTGCCCTGTGCTGCTTGATGGGAATCATCCTCTCGTAATTGTATTTGCGCTTCTCTTTCTTTGAAAGTGAGTTGTACCATGCTTGGAATGAGTGCTTGGCGGTTTCAGTGGAATCTTGGAAATATAGAGAGTCCAGTCTTCGCCAAGAGATGGTATCTTTGGCTATCTTCAGTGAATCTCTTGTCTGTGCATGCGTGAGGGAGTCCTTGATGGCGACATAGTACTTGTAACGGAAGGGGTCGGTAAGTCTGAGTGAATCAGGGGCCTTGATTGTGTCTCTAGCAGATATTCTCTTCTCATCCAATGAGTTTAGGTATGAAGAGTCGTTCTTGATCCTAATGTCGAAGTGAGTCACTACCGTATCTTTCGTTGGTGGCAACGACTTAGTGAGCCCGAGGGCTTCGCGCCTGCCGGGATCGAAACCGAAAGTCTGTACTGCGGCAATCCCGACTATCAAGGCGGGCATCCATATTTTTGATAATAATCCCTTCATTTTCCCTTTTCCATTATGCTATAGGCCGTATGTGCGGCTTTCTGCAAAGTTTGGAAACGACAAATTTAATTACTTTTCACTTATTCCACAAATTCTATCTCTTGAAGGGAGTATAAACTGATTTAACTGGTGGATATGGGATTTGATGCCAAAAGATGGTTATTTTACAACGCAGACGATGGCGCCGATCCTGTTCTTGCTGTTCCACAGCCAGTAACGGCCGTCACTGGAGATATAACCTACTTTGAATTCCAAACCGTTCTTGGTCACTACATTAGCAGATTCAGTCCAAGAAATATTGCCTCTGATTTTTTGATTGGCTTCAGTCGGCTGGCTTTCCAATGTTACGATATAATATTCCGACATATCGTCATTGCTGACCCTGAATTCATTTTTCGAAGCATTGTATCCAAGTTGGCACTTATTCTCAGTATAATAGAATTTGCTCTCACCTCTTACCGTAAGAGAAATAGTCTTAGTCTCCATAAATTCCGGATCTATCTTATCTTCATGCGTACAAGAAGTCAGGAAAAGAGCAGCCAATGCCGCAATAATATATATGTACCTTCTCATAATCATTTCACTGTTACACTTTTAGAAATCTCATCAACACTCCCGTCTTTATAAGTTATGACAGCCTTTAGCACCCCACTCTTCAATAATGTATAATATCCATTTACTGCTGTCTTGATGACATCCTTTCCCAGATACCACACAACCGATTCTGCACCCACCGCATTCCTAACACGAAGCGGTAGCAATGTCCCACTTGGAAATGACCCATCTGGATTCCTAGCAATCCTGCTGTTAAAGAAAATGTAAGGATAACTCCCTGAAGAATAAGAACTTGTAGTGAACGAAGTCCTATAAGACTCTCCACTAATTTCACCAAGTTTGAAATTGATAGTTGCAGTATAAGATGAACCAGGAGTAAGACCATCCAATGTCAGGGCATAATCACTGCCGCTATAGGGTGATATCTCCGCCGATGTCTGCTTCCCACCTGTAGGACCATAACTTACATATGCCTTGTCTGTATAATCCATCCTATCAGCTTTCCATAGCAAAATCACTGCATCCTGATATATCTCCGACCTATCGAAAGCAACCTTAGGCGGCTCATCAGTCTGCGTACTTACGGAAAATGAGACATTGTCCCCAGATAGAGCGATATTGGTGATAGAATATAGAGACTTGTTGCCATTCCAGAAAGTGAATGCGGGAGTGGTACTTGGAGTATACGAATTGTGCGAACTATAAGGAAAGAACATCTGTGAAGTTACTTTTGTACCCTTTATCGCCTCGATAAGGTCTGCACATTGATGGTCAGGCCTGCAATTGACTTCATTGTATTCCCATCTCTCTGCGGCAGTCATATTCTTGGAATAAGTATCCGACCATCCGGTGTTCACATTTGATTTGTCGATATGATATATTAACATACCTTTACCGCCAAGATACTTGTCCCACCCGCTGTTGGACCTGCATTCAAACAAATAATATTCACCAGTAACTCCTGTCTGCATAATGAAGTACTTTCCGTTCAAATGAACAGGCTCCAAAGTAAATGATCCTGATGATAGGGAAGTCGGAGAACCGATGCCAAGCATATCCCTGTCCACTGCATCATAATTTGGTGGCGTATTGCCATCGTTATTGTAACTTCCGGCACACATTATCGATGTATAACCCAAGGCATTGTCTTCTCCACCGCTGCTTTCATAATCAGTATCATACATATCCATCAAGCCCAATGTGTGACTGTATTCGTGGCAGAACGTGCCAATAGGTGTAAGGCGGGAGCCTGACAGTTCGGACGATATGGCATAATTGTCAATCTTCTTTCCGTTGAGTGTCAGATTGATACCTGCCTCGCTAAGATACCACTGATGAGGCCAGATATAATCGTCACCTGCTCCAGAGGCCTCGTCGTCACCAGGCACTATCACGAATACATTGTCCACAGAGCCGTCGTTGTCATCATCGAATTTCGAGAAATCAACGCTGGTTGCAAGTTTGCAAGCCTCTTCTACCAATTCAGCCGCGTGCATATCGTTCCCCTTGCTGTCATTCTGTCCGTAATATTTGTACCCTTTCGAAACTGTAACAATGTCCGATACGTCGAATGAAAAACTGTAACTTCCCTTGAATTGGTCATTGAAATAGTCTAGAACGCTCCCTGTACCACCATTATAACTATATCCTGATTTAGTGGTCAAGTCTATGAAATTCTGTTTGGTATATTTGAATTTAAGGTCTGCAAACTGAGCCAATATGATGATGCAATGCTTCTTGATCACCGTAGAACTGGCTTTAGAGTCAGTAGATGAGGGTGATATTGCATACATTGACCTAAGCCGTTTCATAATGTTAGGCCTGGATGATTCCACAGATGCGAGTTCAGCCCTTCTTTCCTTGGCGAATCCTGCCAATTGGGAATATGGGATCGACATACTTGCCGCCAATACAGAGGATGAAGCCTTTGCGCCAACTCTTACTCCCGAATTCTTTTTCGTCCCATCATTTGTGTAATAAGCATAGCAATAATAGCCTTGGTCGTCCTTAGTAATGGCGTGCCCGTTTGCATCTGTAAAAATCTTGTAAAATTCATCTCCGCGGATTCTGGCATTGAATGTAATCCCGTTTGGCTGTTTCAATGTTATGGTTCCCGGTTTGGCTGGCACTGCGTACGCATTGATTCCAATGGAAATTGCCAGAAATGGGATTAGAAGTATTCTAAAATTCATAAAAGAAGGTGTCAGTAATGTTGAATGAACACAAATATTGCCAATTTTATTGACTAAACCAAATAAAAGAAAAGGAGTCGGTTGATTGCTCAAACCGGCTCCTAGACGTGTACTAAAACCTAAACCTGATATATAGATGCAAGTTGTTATGGAAATGTTGCACGAAAAAAAATATTTTTTTTGAATTTGCTAAAAATGCAAAACGGAGTCAATCAATAGATGGCCTCCGTTTAGTTTCTTTAGAATGTGAAGATTACTTTTTAGCTGCTTCAACAGATTCTTTTCTGAACTCTTTGAAATCTTTCATAAGAGCCAAAGCGGCTTTACGAGCGCGAGCTCCTGCTGCCTTGTTACCTTTTTCAACCTGTGCATCAGCATTAGTAGCGAATTCATCGCACTCTGCTTTAATCTTTTCAACAAGCTTTTTCATTGTCGTAAATTTTAAATGTACGTTAATAGTTAAGTATCAAAACGTTTGCAAGATATTCAATTAAATGATAAAAAACAAAAAAAAATGAAAAATATTGCAGTTGATAGTCGTCTGGGGCAGATTATTCTGGATTTTCTGCTTTCTTGTTGGCAATGTTCATTGCCCTGTCCGGGCCAATGGTCGCAAAGTCCTTTATTGCTGCAATCACTTTTTCGGAAATTTTTGAGACTTCTTGTAATTCATTTTCACTCAATTCCCCAACCACGAAATCTACCTGCTCCCCACGACTGAAACCGTTGCCTATGCCAATTCTTATTCTGAAATAATTCTGGGTGCCAAGAAGCTCTTCGATATTTTTTAAGCCATTATGACCTCCGGCACTGCCATTTTTCCTCATTCTTATCTTTCCGAAAGGAAGATTGAGGTCGTCGCAGACCACTAGCACATTTTCCAATGGAAGTTTCATCTTGTTCACCCAGTATCTTACGGCATTGCCGCTAAGATTCATATATGTGGATGGCTTAAGGAGAGTGAAAGTTCTCCCTTTGAATGAAATTTCCGTAATGCTTCCGTACCTGTCCGATGAAAAAACAGCATTGGATGCCTGAGCCCAGGCATCCAATACCATAAATCCCATATTGTGTCTGGTACGAGCATATTCGGTGCCAATGTTGCCTAATCCGACTATCAAATAGTTCATACCCTACTGAATATGTATTGACAATTATTTCTTGTCGTCCGTAGCGGCTGCATCTGTAGCAGTTGCATCTGTAGCAGCTGTAGCTGCTGCCTCTGTAGCGGCTGCCGGAGTTCCAAGAGCTGACTGCTCTGCTGCTACTTCCCTTGCGGCGGCTGCTGCAAGTTGACGTGTAGACTTGACGGAGCAGATGATTGTATCTTTGGACGAAAGGATAGTGACGTTGTCGAAGTGAAGGTCACTTGCAGACAACTGTTTCTCGATCTGAAGATTGGTAACATCTACTGCGAGTTCGTCAGGAAGGTCTTTCATCAAGGCACTTATTCTAAGTTCCCGTGTGATCTGGAAGAATTTACCACCATTCTGAACACCGATAGCGTGACCTGAGATGGCAATAGGTACGTTGATTACTATTGGTTTGCTGTCGTTCACTGCAAGGAAATCCACGTGGAGGCAAATGTCTTCGACAGGGTGGAACTGAAGTTCGTGAAGGACTGCAGTATAAGTCTTGCCATCGCTCAGTGCCAAATCAATGATATAGGCAGCCGGAGTGTTTGTGATCTTCTTGAGATCTTTTGTGCTTACTGTAAAAAGGATGTTGTTCATCCCAAGTCCGTAAAGGTTGCAAGGTACAAGTCCTTGTTTACGGAAAGCCTTGATAACGGCTTTGTTGCCAGCCTCGCGGATCTGGCCTTTCAATTCGATATGTTTCATTTCTTAGATATAAAATGTGTTACTCAGTTCGGGATTTGCCCGGACCCCATTGCACCAAAAGCAAAGCTTTTAAATGGGACCGCAAAGATACGTAAAATTTCTGTAAACGGAAATATTTATTATTTAACAAGTTCTGTGGCTTTGTCCCAAGCCAATGTCTTGTAAAAATCATTCAGGTATGTGGTGCCATCGTTTGGCAGATACATACTGAAACCGCAGTAAGTGGTTATTTCGAATGCATTTATGAAACTTGGGGTCGCTGCTTTGTACAATACGCACTGATCCAATGCATTTTGCAGAGATGACAAGTCTGACGCAGATATTCCAGCCTTGGTAAGTATGTCCTGGAGGTCATAAAACCAATGTCTGTTGAACCTGAAGTAGACTTGTACTTTCGAGGCATCGACTTTTGCGATGGCAGCGCTGTCCTTGGCGAAGATTGTCTTGCAGACAGAAGCCAGATTGTTCATTTTGCTGCAATCTATTAATGAAAAAGTAGCTGATCGATATTGGCCGCTTTGTGAATTGTAATAATCGAAGTATTCTTTGCAAACGCTCAGCACGTCCGAAGTCTTAGGCTCAAGAAGATGGGCGGTGATGTTCGTATAATCTAGTCCTTCAGCCAAGACTTCTGTCTGAGAGAATCCTATCTTGTCGCATACGTCTTTCATCTGGTACGCTACTTCGACGCAACCCATTAGGCAAGCATCGAACAATATATAGTCGAAATGCATTGGAAAAGCATCTGAAAGATTGCTCAAATTCATCTCGTATGCTACATAAGAGCCTTTAACTCCGGTAATATCCTGACCGATGCTTTTCACGGCAGGAAGTGTCGGATCAATTGGAGTTTCAATATAGCGGAAACTTTCATTGTACTTGTCGTTGACCGAAGTTGCCGATATGGTATTATAGGTAGAGAAGTCTATTCCTTTTTCGTAATCGGACGGATTGCTGTAATATCCTGCAGGCAGCCACCCTGATGCGTGTGAAGAGAATACCATTCCGTAACTTTTGGCTGGAATGTTATCTTTAACATAGGTCAAGACCGTTTTCATCGTTGTTGGCGATGCGGCTACGGTGGATTCCGGCATCCTTAGCAAAGTGTCCATTACTGTATTGCCCTGGGAATCTTTGAACATTTTTATCAGGCAAGGGGAAGTAAGTTTGGAATAATTTCCTGCCGTGACAGGTTGTCTGGAAAAGATTAGCAAAACGTCGTCATTCCTGCTGTTTCCCGGAACATAACCTTTTTTGAGATCTTCAATGTCTTCTGCCAAATATGAACTGAGGGAATTGAAACCAGCAGAATATAGGATCATAACTTTGCGTGTCTCTTCTGATTTCAATCTGTTTCCGAGGTCTTCGTGATTTGAATAAGAATATTTTCCATTTAGACCGAAATCGTCATTTTTACTGCAGGACACGAACAATGCCGACAAGGTCAAAATGATGGCCGGGAGCATCTTCGAAAATATTATCCTGTTTTGAATCATTATAAATAAACTAATTATTCAAGAGGCAAATATAAATAAAAAATAATTACTTTTGCGTAAAGCAAGTTTTAATATGGATGAAAAACTTCTAAATGATTTCTCATATTACCTGAAGGTCGAGAGAAGAATGTCTCCCAATACAGTGCTTTCTTACGTCAGCGATGTACGTAAATTCTTTGAGAATGATGACATCGACCCCGCGAAAGTCACTTCTGAGGGTATTGTCCGGTATTTTCAGGAACTTGCATCCAGGACTGAAGGTGCCGGCAAATCCCATCTTTCACCTTCGGGGATTTCCAAGCGGACGCAAGCCCGTATCTTGAGCGCTTTCAAATCTTTTTTCGATTGGATGATCAATGATGGGGATAGGGAAGATAATCCGTGCGATGGGGTGGATGCCCCCAAATTGGGACGATATCTTCCAGCCGTGTTGTCTGTCGAAGAAGTAAGTGCAATAATGGAGTCGGTCGACTTGAAAACCATACAGGGGCTGAGGGACAGGGCTATTTTGGAAGTTTTGTATGGTTGCGGGTTGAGAGTCTCTGAAGTAGTGGAACTGAAGATTTCCAATGTCTATAATGATGAAGGTTTTGTCAGAGTGATCGGCAAGGGCGATAAGGAGAGAGTCGTCCCGTTGGGAGGTATGGCAATTGACGCAATTGATAAATATCAATTTGAAAGACCTGCGCCTTTTTCCTGTGATTTCGAGGATGTCTTGTTCCTCAATAAGTTCGGGAGGTCTTTGAGCAGGGTGTCAGTGTTCAATATGGTTAAAAAGCAGGCAATGCTGGCCGGCATCAGAAAAGAGATTTCGCCTCATACTTTCCGCCATTCCTTTGCGACCCATTTGATTGAAAACGGGGCTGATTTGAGGGTTGTACAGGAAATGCTTGGGCACGAGAGTATCCTTACCACTGAAATATATACGCATATTGACAGCAAGACATGGCAGACTGCTGTACTGGAACATCACCCAAGAAAGTGATTATTTTTCTGATTTTTCTTCGGCCATTGCCTTGTTGAAGCAACCGCGGCAGAGAGGTTCGTAGACATCTTTTTCGCCCAAGACGACAAGTTTCTTACTGCTTGAGAGTCTGTGCGAATGATTGGCAAGATTTCCGCATTTGACACAAATGGCGTGAACTTTCTGCACGTCTTCAGCTATTGCCATCAAGGCCGGAATAGGACCGAAAGGTTTGCCCAAATAATCCGTGTCGAGTCCGGCAACGATGACTCTTACGCCTCTGTCTGCCAATGTCTGGGCGACTTCAACAAGACACTCATCGAAGAATTGGGCCTCGTCTATGCCAACAACCTGAACGTCGTCCTCGATTTCCAACATTTTGGAAGGAGACTTGATCGGGGTGCAGGGTATGCTGTGAAGGTCGTGAGAAACGACATCCACTTCCGAATACCTGGTGTCCACCTTTGGTTTGAAAATGGTTATTTTCTGGTTGGCGAACTGTGCCCTTTTGAGCCTTCTGATAAGCTCTTCTGTTTTGCCGGAAAACATTGAACCGCATATAACTTCAATGCATCCTGATTTTCTTGTATTTTCTGAAAACATTTTCGTAACTTTGATAGCTGGCTTTTGCAAATATAGTCATAAATTGCCGTTATGGAAGATAAGAAACAAGAATTTTTATCAGAAGTCAAGACCACCTTGGAGGCCCTTGAAAGCCGGATTGTGGCTCTTGAAAGTAAAGTTGAAACCCTTGAAAGAACAGCATCTTCAAGAGTGAGCTTCCCTTCATTTGGCTCGTTGAGTAAGTCTATCGAGCCTATTGACCTTTCTTTGGATGATGTCGAATTAGGGACGGCAATAGAACCGCAACCTGCCGATAGCGAGCCTGTTGCCATTGCTTCTGCAAAAGAAGAGACAGAGAAGGCCGAGACTGAAGAAGATATGCCGATTGAGGCTTTCGAGGAACCTGCTCCTGCAAAGGAAAAGCAGGAAACTGTCAAGGAAAAGTCTGCCGAAAAAGGAATACTAATGGATGAGAATCCTCAATCCGAGACATCGAAGGCTGAGCCCAAGGCTCATCATAAAAAGTCATCCGACATTATGTCGCAACAATTTGCTTGGAGAGTGGATGTCCCCGGATCCCCAGTTGCAAATATAATTAGTGCCATTGCTTTGAATGACAGAGTGCTTTTCATTAATACTCTTTTCGGCCAAGATCCTGAATTGTTCCAGGCGGCTCTTTCCAAGTTCAATTCGATGAACTCTCTGGAAGATGCTTTGGAATATATCCGGCAGACATATCCGAAATGGAATATGTCATCTCAGATTATGTATAAATTTATGATGGCAGTCAGAAGAAAGCTTCAATGACAGGCAGACTCTACATAGTTCCTACCCCTGTTGGCAATCTTGAGGATATGACGTACAGAGCCGTTCGGATCCTCAAAGAGGCTGATTTGATATTGGCAGAAGACACCAGGACCAGTTCTGTGCTTCTTCATCATTACGATATCTCAGGTAAACTTCAATCGCATCATAAATTCAATGAACATCAAACAGTTGATATAATAAAGGAAAAGATCCTTGGTGGCTTGAATGTCGCTCTTATCAGCGATGCCGGCACTCCTGGTATATCGGACCCGGGTTTCCTTTTGGTCCGCACTTGCGCTGCTGAGGGAATTGAAGTGCAGACGTTGCCAGGGCCAACAGCCTGCATACCTGCAATAGTTTCTTCTGGACTCCCTTGCGACAGGTTCTGTTTCGAAGGATTCCTGCCGATAAAAAAAGGCCGTCAAAGCTTATTGAAAAATTTGTCCACAGAGCCTAGGACAATGGCTTTTTATGAATCTCCATATAGACTCGTAAAGACATTGGAGCAATTTGCCGAGTTCTTCGGCCAGGAGAGGGAATGTTCCGTCGCCAGGGAAATATCCAAAGTCCACGAGGAACATAGACGTGGCACTTTGGCTGAAGTTGCGGCTTGGTACAAATCAAATGAGCCGAAAGGCGAAATAGTAATAATTGTTGCCGGAGTTCCCGACACCAAATCACATCATTCACAAAAAGAGGGGAGAGATAGAGGGGAAGATGAAGACACAGGACAAAGATAAGGCAGGCAAGAGCCTGACTGCTTCATTTATGACAGGTGCCATTGCATTGGTCTTCTTGATAATAGGTTATCAAGTGGCTATTTTTGTCCATAAGGCTGCTGTCACCAAGATTGCAAGTAACAAGGACCATCCGGACACGGTTTTCGTGGTAGACAGGAAAATGGCTGAATCTCTCATAGGTGAAGATCATCCTATTAATGCCAAAGCCTTGATTAAAGGAGAAGAAGTTGTAATTGTCCATAAGGAAGCCGATCATTCCCAAGGGGTTAACAATGTGCGTTCGAGCAAGGCTGTAAGGAAGGTGGAGACCTTCAGGTTCAATCCAAACACCGTTTCTGTCGAAGATCTTAAACGGTTGGGTTTTTCCGAAAAGCAGGCGATGTCCATCGATCATTATAGGTCGAAAGGCGGCCGTTTCATGCGTAAGAGTGATTTCGCCAAATCTTATGTGGTTGCAGATTCTGTCTTCAGCAGACTTGAATCTTATATTGACATTCCGAAATTGGACATAAACGTGGCCGATTCAGCGGCTTTCGAGACTTTGCCAGGCATAGGTAAATATTTCGCTTCAAAGATGGTTTCATACAGAAGGCAGTTAGGAGGATATTCATATAAGGAACAACTGATGGATATTTATCATTTGGACCAGGAAAAGTTCGATACTATTGCCGAGTTCATCACATTAAGCAGTATGCATATAAGGGCTTACAGACTATGGTCCTTGCCTGAAGATTCTCTGCGTCTTCATCCATATATCCGTTCATATTCTGCGCACGGGATTGTTCTTTTCCGAAATAATCACCCAAAATCGGAATGGTCCATAAACAATTTGGCCAAGGCCGGGGTGTTGAAGCCAGACCTTGTGCCAAAAATATCGCGCTGTGTTATAGAAAATCCTGACTAGTCGTCCACGTGTTGTTTCAGGGCTTCCCTTATCTTTGCGTCTATCTCATCGCAGAGTTCCTGATTGTCTTCAAGCAGTTTCTTTGTGGCTTCACGTCCTTGTGCCAATTTCTGTCCATTGTAACTGAACCAAGAACCGCTTTTATCCACTACGTTCAGATCGACTCCAAGATCGACGATTTCGCCGGAATGGGATATTCCTGTACCGTACACGATGTCGAATTCCGCTTTTTTGAAAGGCGGAGCCATCTTGTTCTTGACAACTTTCACTCTAGTGCGGCTTCCTGTGGCATCTTCACCATCTTTGATTTGGTTGATTCTACGGACATCGACACGTACTGAAGAATAGAATTTCAGGGCGTTTCCGCCAGTGGTTGTTTCGGGGTTGCCGAACATCACGCCGATCTTCTCCCTAAGTTGGTTGATGAATATGCAACAAGTGTTTGTCTTGCTGATGTTTGCTGTGAGTTTCCTCAGGGCTTGGCTCATCAGTCTTGCCTGAAGTCCAAGTTTGTTGTCCCCCATTTCTCCCTCGATTTCTGCTTTAGGAGTAAGTGCTGCGACAGAGTCTATGACGATAATGTCTATAGCACCTGAGCGTATCAAGTTGTCGGCAATCTCAAGGGCCTGTTCTCCGTTGTCAGGCTGAGAAATGAGCAGGGTCTCTAGATTTACTCCCAGGTTCTTGGCGTAAGATCTGTCGAATGCGTGCTCTGCATCTATCATTGCCGCAATTCCGCCCAGTTTCTGAGCTTGGGCGATTGCGTGGATGGCAAGGGTGGTCTTGCCGCTGGACTCAGGTCCATAGATTTCAATGATTCTTCCTCTTGGATATCCACCGATACCCAGAGCGTGGTCCAGCGCAACTGAACCGCTTGGAATTACCTGTACGTCCCATTGTGGCTGATCTCCCAACTTCATGATCGTACCTTTCCCATAATCCTTCTCAATCTTGTCGATGGTTGCCTGCAATGCTTTAAGCTTTGCGGAATTGACATCGGCGCCTTCTTTAGGCTCTACATCTTTAGCCATAATGTTATATTATTAATGTTAAAAAAGTGCGGAACTTTTCCGCTTCTACGCAAAGTTAGGAAAAAAGCCTTAACTCTAATATTATTTTTGTGTATTTTTGCAAAAGATATGAAACAGAGATTATTAGGTAAAACTCCAGAGGAGTTGAAGGAAATAGCCATTGGCGAGGGCTTGCCTGCATTTGCAGGAAAACAGCTTACAAGGTGGCTATATGTTCGCAAGGCCAAATGCATTGATGAAATGACTGACATTTCTAAACTAGGAAGGGAAAAACTTTCAGAGAAGTACGAGGTGGGTATAGTTGTCCCGACCGATTGCCGGATTTCATCCGATGGAACCAAGAAATATCTGTTCCCTGTCTACTGTGATGGGGAGTGCAGTGCTATCGAGGCTGTGATGATACCTGAAGGCGACCGCAAGACTCTGTGCGTATCTTCACAGGCAGGTTGCAAGATGGGGTGTCATTTCTGTATGACTGGGAGACAGGGCTTTCACGGCAATCTTTCCACCGCTGACATATTGTCCCAGTTTTTGGCCATTGATGAAGCCGAAGAACTGACCAATGCAGTTTTTATGGGAATGGGCGAGCCTCTTGACAATTATGAAAATGTAAGTAGGGCCATAGAGGTACTAACGGCCGAATGGGGGTTTGCTTGGAGTCCAAAGAGGATTACTATGTCCACCATCGGGGTGTTGCCTGCTCTGAAGAGATATTTAGATGAGACCAGATGCCATCTTGCCATCAGTATGCACAATCCTTTCCCTGGAGAAAGAGAGGCTATTATGCCTATTCAGAAGGCTTATCCTATAAATGAGGTGGTAGATTTGGTTAAGCAGTACGACTTCACAGGCCAAAGGAGGGTGAGTTTCGAATATACTATGTTCGCAGGAGTGAATGATTCCAAGCGCCACGCTGATGCTATTGTACATTTGCTGCAAGGGTTGGAATGCCGTGTGAATCTCATCAGATTCCATCAGATTCCGGATTTCCCTTATATCAGTTCTACTCAGGCCATAATGGAATCATTCAGGGACAGGCTGGACAGAGTTGGAATTACTTGCACAATTAGGGCCTCCAGGGGAGAAGACATACTTGCCGCTTGCGGAATGTTGGCAGGAAAACACAATACCAAATGAGAAGCATTAGGAAAATTGTATTGTCATTGACGTTGATTGGCTTGATTCCTATTTCTTCTTTTGGAGATGGAATCCCATTCAATCGGAATTTCAGTACGGATTCGGCCAAAGATTCTACGGCTTTCGTCCAGATCCGCCAGATTATGGACAACATTCGTGAAAAACGTCCGACTGTTGCCCTGGTCCTTAGTGGGGGTGGGGCAAAAGGAGCCGCCCACGTCGGAGTTATCAAATATCTTCAGGAGATAGGCTTACCTGTGGACATTGTCTTAGGTACGAGTATGGGTGGCCTTGTAGGGGGCTTGTTTGCTTTGGGCTATACTCCTGACCAGATGGATGCCATTATGACCAAGATGGATTGGCAGAGTGCAATGAATGACAAGATTCCAAGAGAATATTTCTCGTATTCGCAAACCAAGTACAATGAGAAATATTTGTTGTCCATACCTTTCTATTATAGGAAAAGAGACTTTATCGCTCAAAGAGCAGATGAAATCCAATATTCTTCAGGGGATGACAAATATGATAGATTGAAACTAAGCGCCGATGCCGATGCCTCTCAGATGATCAAAGACAATCTGCTTGGAAGTCTTCCTTCAGGATATATCTTCGGACAGAATGTAAGTAACATCATCAGTGCATTGAGTGTCGGTTATCAAGACAGTATGAAGTTCTCCGACCTTCCTGTGCCATTTGTTTGCGTATCCACGGAAATGGTTACTGGAAAGGCAAAAATCTGGTATGATGGGAAATTGCCTATCGCTTTGAGGTCCACAATGTCGATCCCTGGAATATTTTCTCCTGTGAAGATAGCGGGAATGGTGCTGGTCGATGGCGGAATGAGGGACAATTATCCTGCAGATTTGGCCAAGCAGCTCGGGGCGGACATAATCATTGGCGTAGATTTGTCTTCAGGGTACAAAACCTATGGTGATATCAACAACCTCGGTGACATCATCAGTCAAGGAGTGGATATGCTTGGCCGGGCTTCATATGAACAGAATGTCAAGATTCCAGATGTGACAATAACCCCGGAACTCTCTGATTACAATATGCTCAGTTTTGACCCGGCCAGTATCGACACCATAATGTCCAGAGGTTATGATGCTGCGTTGAAGGTATCTCCTAAATTGATGGAATTGAAAAATCGTATAGGAAATGACAGGCAGATTCTGGCCAATATCCCTGCAATAAATGTCAATGAGGAACCTGTTACTCTCGCCAGTGTGGATATCGTCGGAATCAAGGATAAGGAGAAGGAATTTGTGATGAAGAAGATAGGTTTGAAGGCAGGAGACAGAGTGACAAAGAGCATAATAGATCAGGCTGTGGGAAGAGTTTATGGAATGGGAGCCTTTGATTTTGTGACTTATGAATTGAGAGGAGAGGAAGAACCATTCAATCTTGTGTTTTCTACCAAACGTGGTCCTGTGAACCAGTTCGGCATTGGTGCCCGTTTCGATACCGAAGAGGTTGTGGCTATTTTGATCAATATCGGACTTAATGTACATAGGCTAAGTGGCTCCGCATACGATTTCGAAGCCAAGATTGGCACCAATCCTTATGCGCAGTTCCACTATTCTTTCGATACTCCAAGCATTCCTACCATTAATGGAGTTTCATCCATCAGATGGACCGACAGGAACACTTTCAGCATCGGTCAGAGCAATCTTAAGATAGCATATTGGAATATCAGGAATGAGATTTATTTTTCCAATATGAGATGGTCTATGTTCGACATCAAGGCAGGAATCAGAAATGATTATTACATAGCAAAATCCGTGATGGCCGACCAGGTTATCGGCGATTATGATTTGAATAATCTTAAGAACGATTATACCTCTCTTCATTTCAGCGGTAGGGCCGATACCTTTGATGATGGATATTTTCCTAACGAGGGTTATAATGTAGGAGGGGAGTATCTTTGGAATTTCTATGGCATTCCTAATGAGTTCAAGCCATTTCAAACTGTGAAATTCGATGCTACGACGGTCATTCCTGCAAACAGGATTTTCGCTATCATTCCTTCTTTGAATTTCAGATTCATCTTTGGAAACAATGCGCCTCTTATTTATTCGAATATGATTGGAGGCAGTATGGCTGGCCGTTATCAAGATCAGCAGATCCCATTTATCGGCATTAACAATGTAAAGGCAATGCGAAGCAATGTCGTGGTCGGAAGAATCGATTTCCGTTTCAAGGTCTTTAAAAACAATTATTTGACCACTGTTTTTAATGCTGTTGACGATTTTGATTCTTTTAAGGCTGTGAAATTGTCTTCTACGATTTTCGGAACAGGCGTCGAATACGCTTATGACTCTATCGTAGGACCAATCAGATTGAATTTGCACTGGTCTTCAGCCACCCATAGGTTAGGGGCATATTTCAGTCTTGGATTTGATTTTTAGTTCATTTGCATTATGGAAAACGGTGACATTTATACGAAGACTCTTTCTCATTTTCAGAATCTTTGTTCCAAGCGTGAATGTTGTACCAAAGACATTTACATTAAAGCAGTGAAACTCCTTGAAGGGGATAAGGCAGCTGCTGAGAAGATTGTGGCCTCCTTGATTGAGGAGAGGTATGTAGATGATTTGCGTTATGCCAGTGCATTTGCCAGAGACAAATCATCTTTGTCAGGGTGGGGGATTGTGAAAATCAGTTATATGCTTTCAGCCAAAGGTATCCCAAAGAGTGTGATTGCCGAAGCTGTAAAGGAAATAGAAGTGGATAAGGCGGCGAACAAATTGGAAAGCATCATTGCTGCCAAATATAAGACATTGAAAGGTGAAAAGGATTGCAAACTCAAACTGCTCCGTTTCGCTTTGGGCAGGGGATACAATTATGATGAGGTGGCACCGATTGTCGATAACTTAATGAAAGAAGAATAAATTTCATTTCTTTTCATATTTTTTCATTTACTTATTATTTTAATTGTTTATATTTGCAAAGTGAAACTAATGGCTTTTCTTTGCAAATATGCTTGAAAAATTAAAAGAACAGGTCTGTAAGGCAAACCTGGATTTGGTGAGGCACTCTTTGGTGCTGTTCACTTGGGGCAATGTCTCCGCTATCGATAGGGATTCCGGTCTCGTAGTGATTAAGCCCAGTGGGGTTTCTTATGAGGGAATGAAACCGGAAGATATGGTTGTCGTGGATTTGGAGGGAAATGTGGTCGAAGGTGGCTATCGTCCTTCTTCTGATACGCCGACTCATCTGGTCCTTTATAAGGCATTTGCAGGCATTGGCGGGATTGTTCACACTCATTCTACTTATGCTACTGCTTGGGCTCAGGCAGGAAAGTCGATTCCCAATATTGGGACTACCCATTCCGATTATTTTCACGATGCGATTCCTTGTACGAGGGATATGTCGGTTGCTGAAATTAATGGTGAATATGAGAAGGAGACTGGAAATGTGATAGTAGAGGCTTTCAATGGCATTGTCCCAACGGATACGCCAGGAGTGCTGGTGAAAAATCACGGTCCATTCACTTGGGGGAAGGATGCTGACGAGGCTGTCTATCATTCTGTCGTTTTGGAGCAAGTGGCTAAGATGGCGTATGTCTCTCTTTCCATAAATCCTTCATTGTCAATAGAGAAGGCGTTGATTGAGAAGCATTATCTGCGTAAGCACGGACCTAATGCTTATTATGGTCAGAAGAAGAAATAAAAATCAGATATGATGTTAAAGAAAATAATTTATTGCTGTTTGGCTTCGGTGATTTCCGTCGCCTTGTCAGCTCAGCCGCAAGTAGTGGCGCATAGGGGATTCTATATGACGAAGGGGTCTCACGAAAATACATTGTCGAGTTTGAAAAATGCTCAGAAATTGGGCCCTGCCGGGGTGGAGTTCGATGTGCATATGACTGCTGATGATTCATTGGTGGTACATCATAATCAGACAATTCCAGGGACTAAGGTGGATATCCAGAGGAGTACTTTTGAGCAGGTAAGGGCTGTGGTTTTGCCGGAAGGGCATCAGGTTCCGACTCTGAAGGAATTTCTGAAGCAGGCCAAGAAAACTCCCGATCTGAAGTTGTTTTTGGAGATAAAGACTCATTATTCTGCGGCAAGGGAGATGGCTTGTGTGCATTCGATTTTGCAGGTTGTGGAAGAGTTCGGGATGTTCAATCAGATTCAATTTATTTCGTTCAGCGATAGGGCCGGAAAGGAAGTGATCAGGCTTCGTCCTGATGCGACTGTAGTATTTGTCAGCAGCAATATCGCAGCACCTTCTCCTTCGGAACTTCACGCAATGGGATACAAAGGTGTGTCTTATGAGTTGAATGTGTTTATGAATCATCCTTCTTATGTGGATGAGGCAAAGTCTTTGGGAATGGATACGACGCTTTGGATGGTTGAGGATCCTGAGGTGGCTGATTGGGCCATTCGCCACGGGATTACTTATATGTCGACGGATTATCCTGACAAGATGTTGGCTTATATGTCTTCCATCAAGGCTTTTTCGAGCAAATAGGAATTAGATATTTCTGATATAAAAGGAGTCCGGCTGAATTCAGTCTGGCTCCTTTTTTTGATGATTTGTTTGAGCAGGGAATGTAGATCAGCTGTCTACTTCAGGAGAGGGTATTGTAAATTGCTGATTCCCAATGCCAGTTAGGATTTGGCCGCACTGAATAACTGTTGGCCTTGTGTATCAATGACTTATGTACACCTCCATTGTGAGTTTTGCGTGGCTGTCGGAGGCTCGCTCGGGTGTGATTCAATCGGTAGAAGGCTATTGCGAAACCGCTATTCAGTTTTCTATGGCTGAAGAGTTGCTGTGCTCCGCGGCCCCCGTCGGCCTTGCCGACACCCCCTAGCCGGGGGTGGCACGCCGCTTCCGCGCAGAACTCTTCAGCCACAAGGCGCTCGCGCTCTTGCGGATCGCATTTGCCATTATCGCAATGGCCTTCTGCCTCCGGTATATGCAAATCGTGATTTTTCATATCCCCGTTTTGCCAGCTATCACCACTTCTTATGCAATGCCACTTCACGGATTAGCCGAAATCCAGCAATCACCACCCTCTAATGCAACGTGTTGATTATCAGTGTCTCCGATAGCTTAGTGGTGATAGCTGGAAATCACCGCTTTTGAGGCACCCCAACGTAGACACTTGCAAGGCCATTTCTCTGATCAGCCAAAATCCAGCTATCGCCACCCCTTAATGCAACGTGTTGATTATCAGTACCTCCGAAAGTGCAGTGGTGATTGCTGGCAATCTTGATGAATCATCTTTGTAAGTCATTGATAATGAAGTGGCAATCTAAGTCACTGAATATTAATTACCATTCAAAACTGGTCTGGAATCAGTTCAAAATGCCTATTGGCAATCACCACTTTAGATCCATACTTGATTATCACCAACTGTATTTGTCACAATCACCAACTATTTGTGTCCATTATACCGGTATTTGCGTAGCAAACACGTGAGGCCAGAGTTTTTTTGGCTTGGCAATCTCGCACTTGGTTGAAAAGTGGCACTAATCAGTTTGCATCAGCAAACAGCCCGAGCCGGGTATTTGTGACAGCGTAGCTGGAACAAATACGGAAAGGCGCAAAGGGCGCTAGGGGTTTGTAAGGGGTCGGCTCAGCCCCCTTTATAAAAAGAAGGCGGCCTTTGCGAGGTCGCCTTCAAAGATATGTAATAGAGTTAAATTATTCTCCGTATACTGCGTTCACTGTCTGGACAGCGCCAGTCGAACCTTTCAGGAAGTCGCTGAAATTGGTAGCGCTAAGAGTGGTCTTTGTGCCTGCCAATAAAATAGAACCGCTGACTTTGATAGGGTCTGCTGCAGTACCGAAGACTACATTGTACTGTGTTTTACCTGGAGAAGCAGGGTTGCAGTAGCCAACGACCATACCTGCTGTGGAGTTGTCACCAACTGTAGACACATTGCATTTTACAATACAACCTGTTGCAACAGCGCTTTCAACGTTACCATAGTTGGCGATTAGACCAGACACATACATTGCTCCAGCGGCTTCATTGGTTACGTCTCCATAGTTCTCGTTGTTGATGAACTTGAGATTCTGAGAGTTGAAGCCTGAAATGCCTCCAACTGAGCAGCCTGCCGTTGTAGCCTTATTTGTAAGAGTACCATAGTTCTTGCAGCCCTCGACGTTACCGGCACCGCCTTGGATACCGCCAATACGCATCTTGGTACCACCTGAAACAGTGATATTGCCTTTGTTTGTGCAGCCTTTAGTAAGGATTGTCTGAGTTGCACTTTCTGCTCCAGGATAGCCTACGATTCCTCCAACTGTCGCATTCGATTTTGCTCCATCGAAATCTATATCGATGTTGCCTTCGTTATTGCAATCGGTAATGTTGGAAACATTTTCTCCACCAGCGTTAACATCACCACCTGAGATACCGCCAACACTGATGGTATAATTGTTAGTTGTATAGGCACCTCTGGTCTGTTGCACAACAGATACGTCGATTGCGCCAGTGTTTGTACAATTGCTTATGTCCCCATTAGGGGCAGCAACGATACCTGCAATTCTTGGCCTGTTAGTGCCCACAGATACTGAAAGGATATTCAGTGATGTAAGCTTGTGTGTTATCTTACCGCTATTATTGCAATGTGTAACTTTTCCATTAAGCATCATTCCAGCTACGCCTGCAACGTGGATAGGAATCTTTGCAACAGAACCGAACGAGATGCTGATATCTGAAACGCAAGTAGCTGTAACTGAGACAGCACCAGTATTGTTGCAATCTGTTATGTCTGCAGCCTGATAGGCTACGACGCCAGCAACTACGGAACCGGAAAGAGTGCTTGAGCCATTGATGGTGATAGCACCGCCATTGTTGCAACCTGACATTACGCCACCTGATTCACCAACGACACCGGCAAGTTTGATGCTGCCTTTCGCTGCTTCAGCGAGAGTTAGCGTAACAGCTGCATTGTTCGTAACATTGCTAATCGCCCCCGTGCTTGTAGCGGCCAATGTGCCGAATACCAGATTTCCGGATGGAGCAGGAATGTCGAACGAACAGGATGCATCAATGGTGAGATCTTTGGCTGAACCAAGGGAAATGAACAGAGGGGTAGTGCCCTTCCAGTTCTTTATCGTATGGTTATTGCCATTGAAGACTCCGGCAAATGTGGCTGTCGATGTGAATGTCTTGCCCGTCATATCAACATCGCTGGTAAGATTGACAACGTCAGTCGCACTTGCTGTGGCTGCATCTTCACCTGTCAAGAATGCAATGAGTTCGTCAGCAGTTCCAATGTTCTTAGGGAATGCAGCTTTCTTTATTGTAGATACTGTCTTGACATCTGAATAAGCAGAAAGGCTTCCGCTGTTGGATTCGTATGCCTGGATACGGATATCGTAAGCAGTATTGTCAGTAAGACTGGAGAGAGTGTAAGAAGTAACGTTTCCTGCATCTACAGAAGTGTATGTGGCATCTGAAGATTTCTTATATTCTACTGTATATCCACTGGCTTTGTCTACTGCACCCCAAGTCAGGGCAATAGCGTCTGCTGTCGGAGTAGCATCCGAAATCACAGGAGCTGAGAGATTGATGACTTCTTTGCCATAATTTTCAACTGTGATGACGATGTCGTCCAGATACATACGTTCCTGAACTTTACCTGATGCAGTACCATCACTACGAATTGTACCGATAGCAATTCTTGAAGTCTTGGTAACATTTGGAATCTCGAATGTGTATTCTTTCCATTCTGTGCCGGCTTCAAGTGTGAATGTGCCAGCAGGGGTCTGCTTGTCAATGGAAGGCGTGATTTCATAAGAAGCAGCCTTGGATCCTCCGTTTATGACATAGATTGCTCCATTACCTGGATCAGTGCTATAAAGGCAACCTTTGAATGATACTTTAATCTTGGCTGTCTCTTTGAGGTTGGACAATTCAGGTGTAGCCATAAGTGCAAGGTAAGAACTTGCACCTATCTTTACATAACCAGGACGAGCACAGATGACACCACCAGTAGTACATCCTGCTGTTTCATTTACAAAGCCCCATTTGTCGAGACGTGATGATGCAACCGCACCTTTCAGTGTGTTGAACAAACCTATTTCGGTTGAGCCATTAACAAGATACCATCCCCATTCTGCTTTGATAGGGTTAATACCGGAAGCGGTAGTAAATTTGTTGGCACTGCTTCTGTCTGTAGCAGAATAACCGGCAGAACCTTTCATATAGTCACCACCCCATACAAGTTCGCTAAAGTCTTCAGCGAGAGCAACTGAACCAGCTGCAACTTCACCTGAAGTGCTAGGGTCAACTATTGTAAATTCGCTTGTGGTCCCAGGTATTACAGCACTTTCGAATTTGCTCTCTGTGTCTGTAACCTTGAAATAATAAGTAGTATTTGCTTTAAGTCCTGAGAACAAGAATTGAGGAGTAGCGCCCGACCAGATGGCATTGCCTGGATCGATTGCCCAAGAAACTACCAGTTTGCTGCAAGCCTCGTCAGAATAAAGTTGAATACTGTAAGGTCTTGCAATGTCACCTGTTGCTGAAGAGAAGTTGGTTTCTGACCAAGTGAATGCAAGAGAAGATGAAGTAGCATAAGCAAGTTTGGCAACGGGAGGAACGAATGGAACGGCGACAGGGCCGGTACCAACTTTGAAATATTCAGTGGTTACAGTTTCGCCAGCATCGTTCTTGGCCTCACCTGAGGCATTTTTCCAATCTGAGCAGTAAACCACGCCATCTACTGTATATAATGCGCGTGCGCAAAGTTTATAAACCTTGCCATTTGTAAGTCCCGTGAATGAAACAGATGATGCATCTGCTTTAGTAAGGGAAATGTTCTGGGTAATGGCAGTTCCAGAGCTGAAATCGACTAACCGGATGCTTGCAAAAGAAGCATTGGCACTTGTGGCTGCTGTCGCATCATAAGTCATAGCAATGCTCTTGCTCGTTGAATTGGTGGCATCATAAGCCAGATTGTCGATTCCAGCGAGTTTGGTATTGATGAACCCTGCACCCATTTCGTATCGGGCAGGTTCATCGTTGACATTGATATATACCCATTTAGAGTATACTGAATTTGGATAATTTGCTCTTACTCTGATGTAATAAATGTTACCAGCAGTGAGTTTATTGAATGTGGCTGCATCGCAAATGCCATCTTTTGAAAGCGTTTGTGAAACAGTATTGTCATAGGAATCTCCTCCATCGACAGTAGGAGGGGTTTGTACGGTGAAGCTGGTAGCACCGGCCGCCAAAGCTTCCCTTGCATCCCAATACACAGCAAGCACTGTCGCTGAAGAATTGGTTGCATCGAATGACAGACCAGTAGGGGTTGGCTTAGACGAATCGACTCCTGTATGGTTGGTCTCCTTCTCCTGGCAACCAGTGAAGAGCAATGCAACCAATGCAAGTGCCGCCGTAATGAATTTGAAAGATTTCATACTAAATGTCTGTTTGTAATTAACTTGGTTTAATACAATAAAATAATAAGCTACACCTATTTAATAAGGTGCACCTTAAACAAACATTGGAGAATTTTAATTCTCGACGAACTGACTTGCAATGCAATATTAAGAATAATATTATTTAAATCAAAATATTTAACCGAAAAAATGAAAAAAATGATTTTCATTTGAAAACATTATCTATATTTGCACTCGAAAAACGTTGAAAATGCTTTTGTTTCGTTACCGAGGTGTTTCGAAAACGATTCATTACTGTGACAAAACATTTTATAAAACCATATTTATTAATTAAAATCAAACTAATCAAATTATTAAAACCTTAAAGATCAAAATTAATCCTTAACTACATTGTCGATTGACGGACCTGACTTGCAACACTGTTTTATGGCTTTATGCCAGAGCATTTTAACTCACAAAACAACCAAAGGTCCTATTATGAAAATCAAAATGTTTAATTGTGCAATTACGCTCATTATGTTATTGATATCAATGAGTGCATGGGCGCAAAGCAATACAGTTTCCGGAGTAATACGAGACGCCAAGACTAATGAACCAGTTGCGGGAGCAGCTATTATGGTCAAGGGAACTACGACCGGAATCTCATCTAACTCGGATGGTACTTATACTTTAAGAGTGAAGAACGGAGGAACACTTGTTTGCTCATTCTTCGGATATAAAACACAGGAAGTTGCAATCAATGGCCGTGCCAAGATCGATTTTTCTCTTGTTGAGGACACGCAGACATTGAATGCAACAGTAGTTGTCGGTTATGGTACTTTGAAGAAGGCTCAACTGGTAGGCTCTGTCGAGAACCTCTCAGGCGAGGCTATTCAGGATCGTCCAAATGCAAATGTCGGTCGTTCCCTGCAAGGACAGATAGCCGGTTTGAATATTATCCAGACAGATGGTAAAGCATCGCATTCGGGTCAAATATACATCCGAGGCAATGGTACTTCTTATCACACCAGAACCAATTTCAACAATAGTGCTGCCGGTGACGGTCATAGTATCGGTACAGGCGGTTCTGCTCTTGTCCTGATTGATGGTGTCGAAGGTGATCTTACTTCTGTCAACCCTAGCGATATTGAGACAGTAGCTGTCTTAAAGGATGCTTCATCTGCAGCCGTCTATGGCTCAAAAGGCTGCTATGGCGTTATACTTATTACTACTAAAAATGCCAATGGGGAGAAATTCTCCGTTTCTTACAATGGCTCGTATTCTTATAATACCCGTACTGTAAAATGGGAAGATCACGTAGTTACTGACGGATTGGATTGGACTCAGGCATTCTATGAGTTCTACGGCGGTGATACTCGTACCCCTACCGCAACAGGAAAGGTGCCTTCAACGGCTAATACTTTTGCAATCGGTTCCGATTATCTCGACAGACTCACCGCAAGGAGAGCAGCTGGTGATTGGTCGGTTTATGATACATACAAAGGAGCCTATGCTTATTATGGCAATACCAACTGGCTTAAGATGTTCTACAAGAGAGGCAATGCCTCCACTACCCACGATATCAATGTCAAAGGCTCTACCAAGAAACTATCTTATTCTCTTACCGGCAGATACTTTACCCAGGAAGGAATTTATAAAATTGGTGAAGACAAATATCGTACGTTCAATCTTAGGTCTAAGGTAAACTTGGAAGTTAATAAATGGTTATCTGTTGATAACAATACATCTGTATTCAATAGCTTCCAAAAACAACCAATGTTCACTACAAGTTCTACTTTGGGAACACAGTTGGATATGCACGGACAGCCTATTTTCGTCCCTTATAATGAAGATGGCACCTATACACTTTCTGCCAACAAGACTGCCTATGCTTCGTTCCTTGAAGGCAATACAGGTCAAACAGATAACAACTTGACTTTGGTAACTGCGACAGGAATCAACCTTAATATTATTAAGAATGTTTTGAAGGTTCGTGGCGATTTCTCTTATAAAGCCATTCGCAGAAACCGTGAGCGTTATCGTGCCCCTCTTTCTTTCTATCTGTCACCTACTTCAGTAACTGACTATGTTTCTCAAGAGAATTCATATAAGTCCCGTTGGACTTATGATACTGATTACATCACTTCAAATGTCGTTGCCACTTGGACTCCGAAACTTGGAAAAAATCACGATTTGAATGTCGTAGGTGGATGGAACCTTGAGGATTACAAATGGAACAGATTCTATCTTCAGCGCAAGGGAATGCTTTTCCCTTCTAAATATAAGAGTTTCGAATTGTTTGATGGAACTGATATTACAGTTGAACAGTACGATAGTAATTACAGCGTCGTAGGTTTCTTCGGCCGTGCCAATTATACTTTCTTGAGAAGATATATTCTTGAGGCTTCTTGCCGCTATGATGGCAGTTCAAAATTCCCAACTAATTCACAATGGGGCTTCTTCCCTTCTGCATCAGTAGGTTGGAGGGTCTCAGAGGAACCTTGGATGAAGTGGTCTCGTGCTTGGCTGGACAACTTTAAGATCCGTGCCAACTATGGTTCCCTTGGAAATGGTACCTTGGCACCATATACATTCCTTGAGACGATGGGAATATATAAATCAGGGATTGTATTTGATGGCGTAAAGAACAATTGTACGACTGTTCCAACCCCAATACCTCAGACCTTGACTTGGGAAACTGTCACTACTTATGACCTTGGCTTGGATGCAGACTTCCTTAAGAGCAGGCTTTCATTCTCCGGAGATATCTATAGAAGGAATACAACCGACTTGATTACCGCTGGAACTGAACTTCCTGGACTTTATGGTGCTGGCTCACCGAAAGGTAACTTTGCTTCACTTAAGACTACAGGTTGGGAAACCACTCTTTCTTGGAGGGATGCTTTCAAATTGTTAGGTAAAGATTTCACTTACAATATCAAGGGTAGCCTTTGGGATACCCAGACTTGGGTGAAAGATTATACTACATTGTCAGGAAATCTTTTGGACTATTATTCTGGAAAGAAATTGGGAGAAATCTGGGGCTTCAAGACTGATGGCTATTTCCTTAGCAATACCGAAGCCAACAATTGGGCTACAGATAACTACCATAAGAATGGATCCAATTTCCGTGAATATGCAGGAGATCTTAAGTTCATCGATGTAAATGGCGATGGTAAAATAGATTATGGCAAGCAGACCGTTAGTAATCACGGTGACCTTTGCGTAATTGGTAACACTACCCCAAGATATCTTTATGGTATCAACCTTGACGCTCATTGGAATGGAATTGGCCTTAGCCTCTTCTTCCAAGGTGTTGGTAAACGTGATTGGTATCCTGCAGTCGAGACTGCATATTTCTGGAGTATGTACAACCGTCCTTATAGTGGATTCTTGAATAAGGACCAGATTGGCGACAATTACGTTCAGATCAATTATACCAATGCTGACGGTTCTCTCAATCCTGACTGGGTAGTCACTAATGCTGACAAACACCCATATTGGACACGTCGAGTAGGTTACTCTGCGAATAGAAACGTAGGCCCTCTCACAGTTGAGAACGACTACTATCTCCAAAAGGCTTCATACATACGTCTTAAGAATGTTACTGTTGATTACAACCTTCCTTCAAATATTGTCAAGAAGGCTGGTCTTAGCAATGTTAAAGTCTATGTGACATTGGAAAACCTTTGGACTTATTCTCCTATTTTCAAACATACCGATATGTTTGATCCTGAGGTCATCGAAACTGGTGATTCTGACTTTGACAGTTCATCTAATTATGGTCTTGGCGGTGTCGGTGATGGATATAGTTATCCTATGCTCAAGACATTCACCTTTGGCCTTAATCTTACATTCTAATAAGTGACTGATATGAAAAAAATCTTTAATATATTATTGAGCATAATTGCGGTTTACGGATTTACTTCCTGCTCTGACTTTCTTTCTAAGGAACCTATAAACGAATTTGCCGCAAACTCATATTTCTCGAGCGAATCCGAACTGAAGATGTATACAGACGGAATGCTTAACAGTTGGCTGCCTGATTATACTGAGACTTCAGGTGGGGATGCGTACAATGACCTTATTGCTACTAAAACTTCTACCGATTTCTTCCGTGCCGATGTTGTTTGGGATGGTACGAAGCAAGGTGGTTGGACTACCGGCAGTTGGTCGTTCCTCCGCAGATGCAATTTTATGCTTACTTATATGTCCAATGCGAAAGGCAAAGTTTCTGATGAAATCTACAATCATTACGAAGGTGTAGCCAGATTCTGGAGGGCATATATGTATTTTGACAAGGTTCAGACTTTCTCAAACGTCCCTTGGACTGATAAGTATCTTCAACCTTCTGATAGTTCCATACTTTTTGGCCCTCGTGACGATAGGGAGTATGTATTCCATCAGATTGTTGAGGACTTGAAATTTGCTTGCGAGAATGTTATGGCTGGCAAGTTTCATACTGCTGGTCGTGTCTATATCGACAAATATGTAGTGCTATCACTCGCTTCCAGGATGTTCCTTTATGAGGGTACATTTAGGAAGAATGTTGCTAACAATCCTGCAACAGGCCAGCCTTGGACCAACAAGTATGAATCAGCAGATGATTTGTTGCAACTTGCAGCAACTTATGCTGGAGAGGTGATCGATTCAAAAGCTTTCAGCCTGCATAAGACATACTCTGAACTTTTCCTTAGCAATGCACTTCAGACAGATGAGGTGATATGGGGGAAAACTTTCTTGTCAAGTGTGAATGGCTATCACGCATTGACAAGGTATTTCAATTCTTCTACACTTGGTCAGCAGTATTCTGGTACAAAGGACCTTGTTCGTATGTATCTTAAAGCCGATGGAACCCCTGTAACTACAGGAGAGCAGACTATCAATGACGAATTCACTGATAGGGATCCTCGTCTTAGTGCTACAGTCTTAGGACCTGGACATAAGGTTAAGGATATTACTGGAGCAATGACAAATGAAACCATCAACTGCACTTTCTGCAAGACCGGTTATATGCTTATTAAATGGTGTATTCCCGATGTTACCCATTTCCAAAATTCAATCGATGAAAATAGTATTCCTATCATTCGTTATGCCGAGGTCCTTTTGAACTATGCTGAGGCAATGAATGAACTTGGAAAGATGGATGAGACTATCTGGAATGAGACTGTAGGTGCTCTCCGTGAGCGTGCTGGCGTTAAGAATATCTATCCTGGTTCTGCGGAGTATGTGCCTGACACCTGGCTTAGGGATTATTACACCAAAGATGTTAATCACGTTCCTACGCTCAATAATGTGGCACTTGAAATACGTCGTGAAAGAGTTGCTGAACTTACATTTGAGAGTGGCCTCCGTATGGATGACTTGTATCGTTATGGACAGGCCGATCTAGTGGAGAGACGTTATAATCATCAAGGCTGGGCTGGTATTTGGCTGAATGCAGCCGATGTTACAAACGGCTTTACTTTCGAGGGCACGACATATACTATTAGCAAGAAAGCAACGACCAATTCCGAGACTGCATATCCTATTTCCGATACCAACAACCTCAACTGGTCTTTGGAACCTGCTGGAACTGGCTATTATCTTGTATACAACTACAAGCTTCAGTGGGATGATAATAAGATGTACTGCCGTCCTATTCCTACGACAGCACTTACGTTGAATCCTAGCTTAGGCCAGAACCACGGTTGGGAATAAACCCAAGATATGATTTTGAAAAATAATATTTTTAAACTTTTCTGCGCGGCAGCCATTCTTTTCGGTATGGCTGCTTGTGGCGGAAAGGGCAATACAACACCAGACACTCCGGATACTCCGGATAAGCCGTCTACTACCGAAATTAATGGTACTACCATCGTAAGTGGTAACAATTTAATAGGCCTAATTACTGATTCGAATACTGGCAAAGGGATTGCTGGGGTTCCTGTCACTGATGGCTTTACTTATACTGTTACAGATGCGAACGGGGTATATCAGATGGTTGCAAACAGATATTGTAGGAAAGTTTATTATTCTACACCTGCCGGCTATCAGATAAATTTGGATTCGTCCACTCATTTGCCTTTGTTCTATTCATCATCAACAATTGACAAGTATAGCGTAAACAGAAATGATTTTAAGCTTACCCCAATGACAATTTCAGAGGATAACTTCACTTTGGTTATGGTCGGGGATCCGCAATGTCAGACAACTGCTCAGGTTGCCAGATATACTGGAGAAACCATTCCGGACATTCGGAGTACACTGAATTCTGCTCAGGCTTTAGGAAAGTATCAGAATGCTTATGCAATGACTCTTGGAGATATTGTATTTGACAGCAATGATTTGTGGGCTTCAATGAAAAAGTCGATGGAGAATGTGAAATTGTCGAGTGGTAATTATATCCCTTTCTTCAATTGTATTGGCAATCACGATCATAACTCTCAAACAACATCTGAATTTGCTGCAACAGAGAACTTCGTCAATAATTTCGGTCCGACTGACTACTCTTTTAGCAGGGGAAAAGCCCATATAATCGTGATGGACGATGTTATGTGCACTTCAACCTCTGTGAATTCTTCCCCTAACAAGGCAACTTGGAATTATGAGGGCGGTTTTACTGCATCTCAATATAAGTGGCTTCAGGAAGATTTGAATCAGGTGACGGATAAGGCTGATAAATTGGTGATTCTCTGCTGCCATATTCCATTTAGGGGCGGTGCCTCTTCAGGTGGAAGTTCAGTTGATTTGGACAAATATTATGGAGAAGTCTTGACATTGTTATCTCAGTTTAAGGAGGCCCATCTAATGATTGGACATACGCATTATTCTCAGAATTATGTGCATTCCGATTATACTTGTAAGGGAGGTCTTCCAATATATGAGCATATCCACGGTGCCGCCTGCGGCGGTTGGTGGAGTTGCAATTCCGATGTGATAGGTGGCCCTAATGGATACAACATCTATCAGATTGAAGGCTCTTCTATCGTCAATTGGATTACCAAAGGTACCAATCGTGATATTGACTTCCAGTTAAGAGTGTATGATGGAAATCAGACTTATGGTTCCAAGTATACATATAATTGGTATAAATCTTCAAATGTTGGTGGATCTGCTAGCATCAGTGCAAAAGGAAATACTGCATTGAAGGACTGCTTCGTCGCTCAAGTATGGGACGATGACGATACCTATTGGACTGTAGAGATGTACAAGGATGGTTCCAAGGTCGGCAACTTCACTAGACTTCCTAATGGCTCTTGCGGCAATATCTGTATAGCTTCTTATTTCTTCAATGAATTAGGAAAGAATACATCCACTTGGACTTCTACTACTGCAAGCCATTATTGGTATTATAAATCCACCTCGGGGGATCCTTCTTCTGAGACTGGTTGGGAAGTTCGTGCTACTCAGGTCATTCCAAGTACTGGCAAGACAAATGTATATTCTTGCGGTACTTTGACAACCAATTATTCTACGTTCTAGAGATTATTTCTATAGTAAATACATAAAAGAAGCCGGCTGAATTTTAGTCGGCTTCTTTTATGTATTTACTATTCAGGATTATTCAGCTTTTCCGTCTGAACCGAGAACGTCTACAATCTTGTGGATGTAGAGTTTCTTCATTTCATCACGAGCTGGTCCCAAGAACTTACGAGGGTCGAATACCTCTGGATGCTCTGCGAATACTTGGCGAACTGCTGCTGTCATAGCAAGGCGTGAATCGGAATCGATGTTGATCTTGCAGACTGCCGACTTGGAAGCTTTGCGAAGTTGCTCTTCAGGAATGCCTACTGCATCAGGAAGTTTGCCGCCAAATTTGTTGATGATGTCGACATACTCCTGTGGAACAGAAGATGAGCCGTGGAGAACGATAGGGAATCCAGGAAGTTTTTCTTCAACTCCTTTCAATACGTCGAATGCAAGTGGAGGTGGAACAAGGCGGCCTGTCTTAGGGTCTCTTGTGCACTGCTCTGGTTTGAACTTGTATGCGCCGTGTGAGGTGCCGATGGAGATAGCAAGGCTGTCTACACCTGTTTTGCTGGTGAAGTCAACGACCTCCTCAGGTTTTGTGTAATGTGATTGCTCTGAAGAAACTTCTTCCTCTACGCCTGCGAGGACTCCGAGTTCACCTTCTACTGTGACATCAAACTGATGTGCATATTCAACGACTTTCTTGGTAAGAGCGACATTCTGGTCGTAAGGAAGAGCAGAACCATCGATCATAACTGAAGAGAAGCCCATATCAACGCAGCTCTTGCAAAGTTCGAAGCTGTCACCGTGATCCAAGTGGAGGACGATCTGCGGATGAGCCCAACCAAGCTCTTTTGCATACTCTACAGCACCCTCTGCCATATAACGGAGAAGGGTAGCGTTAGCGTAGTTTCTTGCGCCTTTGGAAATCTGGAGGATAACTGGAGACTTTGTCTCTGCAGCGGCTTGTACTATTGCCTGCATCTGCTCCATATTGTTGAAGTTGAAGGCAGGGATGGCATAACCACCCTTGACAGCCTTTGCGAACATCTCTCTGGTGTTTACAAGGCCTAATTGTTTAAATGAAACCATATTCAATAAAAAATTTAAAGAAATTTATTTCTAACCAATGCAGATAACACTGCAATTTTTTTGCCAAGCGAGGTGACAGACCATTTGCAACGCTTCAGATTCAGCTATTATACTTTTTTACTGCCAAAATGTCTATTTTCTCGTAAAGCTTGACAAAATTAACTATTTTTGTCCAATTAATCTATGAATTATCGATGAACAACAAAGTAGTAATATTTTCAGCACCTTCGGGGTCGGGTAAAAGCACGATAGTAAATCACATTTTGGGCCTCCATCCGGAGATGGAATTTTCCATTTCAGCGACCTCCCGTCTACTACGCGGAAATGAGCAAAATGGGGTCGAATACTATTTTTTCACAGCGGATGAGTTCAGGCAGATGATCAAGGAAGATAAATTCGTAGAACACGAAGAGGTCTATGCCGGTTCTTTCTATGGCACATTGAAAGCAGAAGTGGAAAGGATTTGGTCCAAAGGCCACGTCATCATTTTCGATGTGGATGTGAAAGGCGGAGTGAACCTTAAGAAATATTTCGGGGACAAGGCTTTGTCCATCTTCATTAAGGTCCCTTCAGTGGAAGAATTGAGGCGCAGACTGGTGGCGAGAGGTACTGACAGCGCCGAGGCCATTGAAAAGAGAGTTGCCAAGGCAGCTGAAGAAATGACATTTGCAGACAAATTCGACTTTGTACTTGTCAACGATGATTTGCAGAAAGCTTTTGCCGAGGCGGAAAGGCTTGTAGACGGCTTCCTTAAGTAATCATCATTTATTTTAATATGAAAATTGCTGTATACGCAGGCTCATTCAATCCTCTACATATCGGCCATCAGGCTATTATGGAATATCTGACCAATGTAAGGGACTTCGACTGGGTGTATTTGGTAGTATCTCCGAAAAATCCTATCAAAGACAGTATCACTCCCGATTCTGCACAGCAGAGGTATCAGGCTGCCATAGAGGCTGTAAAGCGCCATCCGGAGTTACACGTTTGGGTGGACGATATTGAATTGAATATGCCCCCGCCTCAATATACCATAAAGACTCTTGATGCATTGAAAAGGCGTGAACCTGAAAATGATTTTACCCTGATAATAGGGGCTGATAATCTTTACAATATAAATAAATGGAGGGACTTCCAACGCATCCTTACCGAATATGGAGTGGCTGTTTACCCAAGGGTGGGATTCGACATTACGAAGATGAAACAAGTCCTGTTGGATGAGTGCAAGCAGATGCCATCACCTTATGTCTTGGATGAATATGATTCCCGCAAAGGTGGAGGAATGCTAGGTCTGGAAGATGCCTTGGAGCATATTTACCATATCACAATCTTGGATGCACCCGTCGTAGATATGTCTTCCACCCAGATCAGAGAGGGCGAATTGGCAGGGAAAGATATGAGAAAATTCCTTATGTAAGATGCATATAGAGACAGAGAAAAAATTTTTGGTGGAAAATATGGATTTCAAGATGTTGGCAAAAGAAAGCCATCATCTTGTACAAGGATATGTGGCGCACGAGAATGGCCGTTCTGTCAGAGTTCGGATTTCTGACGAAACAGGTTTCCTTACCATAAAAGGCCCTACAGATGTTTTGGGAATGAGCCGTTTGGAATGGGAAAGAGAAATTTCACTCCAAGATGCAAAGGACCTTATGACTCTTTGTCAGGGCGACATTATTGATAAAAGACGTTATATTGTGCCTTGTGAAGGGTCTGAACGCTTTTTCGAAGTAGATGAATTTTATGGACCTAACGAAGGCTTGATTGTTGCAGAAATCGAACTATGCAGCGAGGATGAAACATTTGTCCATCCTGCTTGGCTTGGGGAAGAGGTGACTGGTGACAAACGCTATTTCAATGCTTATTTGTCAAGGCATCCTTTCAAGAGTTGGGGACATAAATATTAAATTCAGATGAGCAAAAGCATAAAAAAGAATTATCCTGTTAAAGGGATGGGATGTGCCTCTTGCGTGGCAAGGGTGCAGGGAGCCTTGAGATCTCAAAAAGGCGTTATCAACGCAAATGTGAATCTTGCCAGCAACACTGCGCAAGTCGAGTTTGATCCTCAGGTGGTAACTGCGGATGGACTTAAAAAAGCAGTTCAGGATGCTGGATACGATTTGATGACTGATGAAGGCTCGGACTCTGATGACGAATCCGACCGATTGCGGCTTGAATATTATCAAGATCTTAAAAGAGATACAACTATTTCAATAATATTGGCGGCATTAATAATGCTGCTAGGAATGGGTTTCCACGATTTTCCGCTCAAAGGCTATCTGCTTTGGCTGTTGGCTACTCCTGCTGTCATATGGTGCGGACGTAGATTCTTCACGGTGGCTTGGAAGCAAATGTTGCATTTCAATGCCAATATGGATACGCTAGTGGCTCTTTCCATAAGCATTTCGTATCTTTTCAGCGTATTCAATCTGCTTTTCCCTCAGGTCTGGACATCAAAGGGCCTATCAGCACATCTATATTTCGAGTCATCTTCGATGATTGTAGCTTTCATCCTCATCGGAAGGCTTCTAGAGGAAAGAGCCAAAAATAGTACAACTGCTTCGATTCGGGCTTTGGTCGGGTTACAACCTAAGACAGTCACGGTGTTAAGGAATATGGAACGAGTCATACAGATATCTGAAGTAGTGGCAGGCGATACTGTTATCGTCAAACCAGGGGAACGGGTGGCTGTGGATGGAACTGTCTCAAGTGGTGAATCCTATGTGGATGAGAGTATGCTTACAGGAGAGCCTATGGCAGTGAAGAAGTATGAGGGCTCCAGAGTATATGCCGGCACTATCAATCAGAAAGGCTCTTTCCATATTCATACGGAGAAAGTTGGCAAGGATACAATGCTTTCTGCCATAATCAATATGGTCCGAGATGCTCAGGGTAGCAAGGCGCCAATACAAGACATTGTGGACAAGGTCGCTGCAGTATTTGTCCCTGTTATTATGGCGATTGCGATGGTCTCTTGTGTCGCTTGGATGATTTTCTCACCTACTGACGGTTTTACTCACGGCTTATTGGCTTTGGTGACCGTACTTGTGATTGCTTGCCCTTGTTCATTGGGTCTTGCGACCCCTACGGCTATAATTGCTGGAATAGGCAATGGGGCAAGCAAAGGGATATTGATAAAAGATGCGCAGAGTTTGCAGGTGGCTGGGAGAATCAATGCCGTGGTATTGGATAAGACTGGTACATTGACAAATGGGCATCCTGTGGTTGTGCGGGATTCTTGGACGGATGAATCGAAAGTCGGATGGTTGGTGTCGATGGAAAAAAAGTCGGAACATCCATTGGCTGGTGCCATTTCTGAATATTACAAAGGACAGGAATCTGTCGAAGTCGCTGATTTCGAATCTGTTTCCGGACAAGGTATTAAAGGTTCGGTCGATGGAATCCAATGTTGTGCCGGAAATCGCAGCCTGATGGAATCCATAGGCATTTCCGATGACGCTTTGGCCTCACGTGCCAATGAGTGGGAACGTGGTGGCGACACTGTGATCAGGTTTGCTTCAAAAGGCCATATTGTCGGTATTGTGGCAATCTCTGATGAAGTCAGGGAAACTTCACTTGCCGCAGTAAAGGAAATGCAAGTGAAAGGAATTGATGTTTATATGCTTACCGGGGACAATAAGAATACTGCGTCAATCATTGCTTCTAAGGTTGGCATCAAGCCTGAAAATGTAATTGCAGAGGTGCTCCCTCAAGATAAGGCCGAAGCGATTGGCATACTTCAATCCAAAGGCCTCAAAGTGGCAATGGTAGGGGATGGCATCAACGACAGCGCTGCATTGGCTCAGGCGGATTTGAGCATTGCAATGGGTAAGGGAAGCGATATTGCCATAGATTCTTCTATGGCTACTATAGTATCTTCGGATCTGGGCAAAATTCCTCAATTGATAAGGCTTTCCCATAGGACAGTGCGAATAATCAATGAAAACCTTTTCTGGGCTTTCATTTACAATATACTGGCTGTGCCTATTGCTGCCGGTGTGTTTTATCCAATCGATGGTTTCTTGCTTAATCCAATGATAGCTGCTGCTTGTATGGCAATGAGCAGCGTCTGTGTGGTCACAAACAGTCTCAGGCTAAGGAGAGACTGATTCAAATCAGTTTGTGCATTGCAAAAAATCTCCATAGCGGGGCCGCCATCAATGATTGTCTCACTTGGTTGTTTATCAATAAGTCTTTCACCTGCATTTCATTCAATAGCTCCGGATGAATGTCTTCAGTACTGTCGAGGTGTTGGCCGGATATCTTACGGACTCCTTCTGCTATGAAACAGTGAGTCCGGTTGTTTGTAGTGCTGGAATTGCCTGACAATGTGAGTACTTCTTCCCATTGCCCTTCTCCATATCCGGTTTCCTCTTGAAGTTCTCTTTTGGCGGCTTCCAATGGAGTCTCGCCCTTCTCTATCACACCAGCGGGAATCTCGAAGCAGGTTTTGCCAAGTCCGTGGCGATATTGTTTTTCCATTACGAATTCCCCTTCGTCTGTGATAGCTATGATGTTGACCCAATCTGGATATTCAAGTACGTAGAATTCTGGATTCTGACTCCCATTTGGAAGTTCTACGCAGTCCCTTCTTACTGTAAGCCAAGGCCTTTTGAAAAGATATTCACTTTTGAGGACTTTCCATTTTCCATCCTCGTTTATTGCATTGTCCATTGTATATCTGATTTATAAATCAAATATAATAATTTATGAGTTATCTTTGTCAGCAAATTTGGTATATGGAAGTTTATATGGAAATATTTACACTTGTGACAGGCCTTTTGTACATTGTCTTGGAGATAATGCAGAAGAATCTTATGTGGGTAGTGGGAATTGTCACGGCTGCTGCTGCCTGCGTGGTCTTTTCCGTCCAAGGGCTATATGCTTCAATGTCGCTGAATGTCTATTACGTATTGGTGTCTTTCTGGGGGCTTTATTGTTGGCTGAAAGATGCTTCGCAGGTGAAAAATACGGCGGAAGATTCCGGCATCATCCATTTGCGCAGATTGAAATTGGTACCTGCCCTTATCAGTTTGGGGGTATTTGCCTTGTGCTTTATTGCCGCAGGATTCCTGATGCAGAAGTTTGGGGATTCGCAGCCTTGGCTTGATGCCGCTGTCACTGTGGCAAGTGCGATAGCAACTTATTGGCTTACAAGATCTTATATTGAACAATGGCTGGTATGGATCCTTGCGGATGCTGGGACTGCTACAATGTGCTGGCTTTCAGGACAATATTGGCTCGTGGCTTTGTATGCCGCATATAGCCTTTCGGCTTTCTATGGCTATGCCCATTGGAAAAAGAAAGGAATCTATCTCGCTTAGCAAGCATCAGAGAAATAATTAAAGAGGATGGTCAATTGTTTTGGCCATCCTCTTCCCACATTTATTAATAAATATTTACCGAACTAATATTTCTTAACTGTAATCTTGATGTTGTCAAGATAGATTCTGTGATATCCGCTTGCCGATTTATCGGAAATCTTAGGGCCTATGCCTATTCGTGAGGTGGCAGTTACATTTGGAATGTCCAGAGTAACGTGCTGCCACTGATAATCTTCCGTAAGTGACCCGTCGAAAGTTTGAGAAGCGACAGTAGAATAAGCTATTACATTGTTCGTAACTGTCGGGTTGTCAAATACGTGCACTTGATAACTCAATGGCTCAATTACCGTCTCGTAATAAGGCGCAGCATCGAATTCCAATGTGATAGTTGCAGTTCCGCTCAATGGACTGAGAGGAGCAGTGACAATATCCCCACACTTTTTAGAGTTTCCTATCATAATGATACCACCCAATTGCTTCATACCTAGAGATTTGTCATCTTCCATCCAAGAAGCCCATTCTTTCATTCTGCTACCTTGTGTCGCCTTGCCACATCCATTGGCTTGGTCGAAGAAATAGCCGGTACCGGTATTGCAGGCGCCCAAAAAGGCTGAAGTTATACCATTTGCAGCATTGTCTCCAGATGCCCCCGTATACGATGTAGGAGATTTCACGTCAGAAGGCTTGAACCCTGCGCATCTGGCAACGGATTCTCCACCCCAAACTACTTCGGAGAAGTCCTCCATCAAAATGACCTTGCCAGCAGTTGCAGTTCCTGCCCCTATCGTATTCATATCAACGACATCTGATGCGCTGGTAGCGTATGAGGCAATTGATGAAATTCCCTTTGTAGTATCTTCAATCTTTACATAATATGTAGTAGCAGGAGTTAGGCCCGAGAAAACGAATCTAGGACTGCAGTCGAACAGAGTTGGGAAAGCAGTATAAGGATTTGTCCATTTCCACATAGAAGCATCAGCAGCCGAACTCCAACGGACCAGGCGATGGGTATCGTCATTAGTGCAATTGGCATCAGTATATATTCCGAAGATATAAGCATCGGCCTTGTCTGTGGCAGTGGTCGCATAGTCGGAAATAGACCAGGTCACACCTATCTGTGAAGCATTGATCAGAACGGATTTCTGAACAAGAGTCGTTGTCAGGTTTTTAGTGGCCAAGGATTGAGTAAGAGAGTTAACCTTACCTGCTTCAAAAGTCGCATCTGCCTGAGTATCATAATAATATTCCTTTGTATTGGTAGAATTGGAAGCAACGATTTTCAAACCTTTTGCGGTTTGTGGCACTGCAAGTGCATATACAGTAAGAACTTCACCTGCGGCAACTGTCTTTGCCGTTTTAAAAGTGATATTAATGTTGCCTGCTTGCTGGTTTTTCCATTCAACTGTCGTTCCGCTTAAGTTCAGGTCCGCCTTGTCCATAAGTGAATTGTCTGAAGATGATATGGTCACAGAAGTGATGTCGTCGGCTGCCGGCATAGTGAGGTTCATCTTCAGCACAGAGACTGCATTGTTGAAGTTCAATGCTGTGGAAGTGGCTGAGAATGTTGATGTTGCATACATAACGGCCTTGCTTTGAATGTATTCGAGGCTGCCTTCCTGAGCGGAATAATCTATTGGAGCAGAAAGGTCTGTCACGGAAAGGGTTGCAGGATAGAATGCCACAATCTTATCTCCTTCGGCAGCATCCATCACACCTTTGAATTTTGCTGAAGTCTGTCCCTCCGATGAAGCATCTGAAGAGAAAGTAGCAGAAGAACCAGTCTTGGATGCATCCACCAGAAGAATATTTTCATTAGCAGTCCAAGCTACTTTTATGCTTTGCCCTTGGTCGGAGAAAGTGGTCTTGGTTTCAGGCAAAGAACCTGAAATTTCAATTTTTTTTCCTCCGAAGAACATTGAACCATCTTTGGCACAAGAACTTAGCATCATTGCAATCGCCAGTATGGCAATATATTGTATTTTTTTCATATAAAAATCTTTTTTATTTCCAGTCATTTCCTTGGCCGTAGTCTCCAACTCCTCCATTGCCTTCATTCCCATTCTTTTCAGCATTCCCGCTGACTTTGATGAGAATGTCGTCTAGGAAGAATCTGTAATCCTTCTGATATGCTTCCAATGTGGTGATTTCGGGAGTGCCGAAAGTCAGTGTGGTGGCCTGTGTGGCATTCTTGATCGAAACAGTAAAGGTCTTGAACGTGCAAGGCTCGAGTTTGTCTCCTATCTCCCCATCAGTCACTGTGGCACCGCTTGTCCCATCTGCTGCTATAGTGAGATTTGCGTGGGAATTGTTGCCATAGGCATCGGTAATGGATGCTCCTTTGAAAGTCAATGTCAGGTCTGCCTTTGTATACCCCATTTCTTTAAGACGTTCTCCAACAAGGATTGTAAAACTTCCAGACTTGTCCCTTGAGAACAGCGCCTCATCAGCATAGCCTACTTGAATGTAACCAGGTCTTCCGAAACAATTGGCCACTGTTTCATATTTTGCAAAGGCTTCTGGTACTGAATATCCTGACGCACCGTATCCGGTAGTCCAAGAACGCATAAACCCAATCGGAAGTTCAATATATGTGGCATTTGCAGAGATTACGTCGTCGAATCCGTTAGAGTAAACCACGTCGGTGGCATTCATAGCGTCAAGTGATGACTTCTCTGCGGAACTCTTGGTGATACATATTCCGTGAGCGAAATAAGGAGTAGTTGTAATAGCTGCCAATGATGTGAATTTTACATACAGGCTGCCACCAGCTGGTACTTTGCTTGACTGAGGAATCGAAAAGTCGATAGATTTCCACATAGCATCGGAACCCGCGGCATCGATCTCTCCAGTAAATGCAGTCCAAGTATTTCCATCATTGCTCCATTCAAACTTCCAAGCTCCAGCGGTGGTAATACCATCCTTGCGGCTTCCAAAATAGAATCTGAGATCGCCTGACAGATCTGCCTTGACAGGGATTGTAATCAACCAATAATCTCCAGCAACCCAATTATTGGTAGTGATTGCTCTCTGAAACCACGGATTATCTTTCGGAGATGTATGTGCGGGACAGGCGAATGCCATACCGGAATTGTCTCCGCTTCTGCTGATTGTCAGTCCATCAGTGAAGGTACAGGTGTTTCCGGAAATGACTGCATTGCTGAGATTGTGATTTTCATCAATCTGGTACATTTCACAGATAGGGAAGGAATATCCAGTTGGAACAGGTTTCACACTTCCAGCTTGAGTTACAGAAATTGCTACAGTAATTTCCTGGGATGCAGTAGTAACATTGACGTATGCAGTCCTTTCTGTGGTCTCTGAGTTGGCTGCTGCAGTTACAGTAAGATTAGCATCCCCTTGTCCACTTGTCACAGAAGGGGTCAGCCAAGTAGCTGCCAAGCCGTTGGCGTCAGTTACTGTGATGTCCCAATAAGAATTGCTTGTGATAGCAACTAGGAAGTCACCGCCTTCGGCAGCGACAGAGTTTTCCGTTGGTGATGCTGAAAGCGTAGCTTTATCGCCGGCATTGTCCGATTTATCGCAAGATACTGCAACAAGGGACATTAACGACAAAGCAACGATGATTCGTAAGGCTTTCTTCATAATAAAAAGATTAATGGTTAATAATTTTCGTAAATTTTATGGATAATCAAAAAAAATTCCTATTTTTGCACCACACTAAACAACACTAATTTTCCTCATTGAATACTTTGGTGTAGTGTGGTGCACTGCAAATATAACACTTAATCAATAATTATGAAAAAAAGTTTAAAAGAATTTCAACTAATGTCATTGATCCAACGATTCTTGGCTACTTGTTCGCTGCTCGCGGCAATAATTCTTGCTCCAACACCTTCTATGGCTCAGAGCACAACCTTATCCGGAACAGTGAAAAATAACAATGGTGAACCAGTAATGGGTGCGGCAGTGATGCTCACTGGTACTAAGACAGGGGCTGCTACCAACCTTGAAGGTACATTCACTATGACATTGGCTCAGAAGCCATCCGCAAATTCGACATTGACTTTTTCGTGCATAGGTTATACTACAGTCGTTGTTCCTATTAATAATAGGGCCGTCTTCGATGTGGTTATGAACGAAGAGTCTACTGTTATGGACGAGAGTGTGGTTATTGGCTATAGCACTATCAAGAAAAAGGACTTAACTGGTTCCATCTCCACATTGGGGGGAGCTGCAGTCGCAAATCGTCAAACACCTACAGTTTCAAATGCATTGCAAGGTGCAATGCCAGGTGTGACAGTGACTAGGACCAGTTCTGCTCCAGGTGGAAGTGCAACTATTAGAATCAGAGGTATCACTTCAATGACTTCAGGCGCATCCGACCCTTATGTGTTGGTGGACGGTGTGCCTGGATATCTCACTGACTTGAATCCGAATGATATTGAAAATATTACAGTATTGAAAGATGCGGCTTCTGCTTCCATCTATGGTTCCCAAGCTGCTGCCGGAGTCATTTTGGTTACTACAAAAAGATCCAAAGAAGGTACGTCCAGTGTAAATTACAGTTACTCTCTAGGTATCGACACTCCATCTTCAATGCCTGATTATATGAATTCCGTCGATTATATGAAAGCTGTCAATGAATTGAGGTACAATGACCTCCCTTCGGGCGGCTGGTATCAGGAATTCGGCAAAGACTTGATTGATAATTATTGGTCATTGAACAAGCAGAATCCAGACCTTTATCCTAATGTGGATTGGGTAGGTCTCCTTCTCAAGAAGAATGCATTGCGTCATTCCCATAATGTTAGTTTCACTACAAGCAGTGCGAAGAACCGTTCTGCCATAAGTCTTGGATATGACGATGTCAATGGATTGTTTGCTAAGAATCTGGATTGGACCAGATATACTGTCAGGGTAAATAATGACCTTAATATATATAAATGGCTGAAATTGTCTGTGGATATGTCATTCAAATTTACAGATACAACAAATCCTCACTCTTCTCCTTCGGCCATAATGCGTTATATCCCAGGCATATATGCTGCTGTATGGAGCAATGGGAAATATGCTCCAGGTAAAGATGGAGTCAATAAATATGCATCTTTGGTCTCAGGAGGTACGGATAAGAACAGATCTTATCTCTCTGCAGGAAAATTCCAGTTGGACATCACACCTATTAAGGATTTGACTATCACAGCCTTATTCGCCCCGAGAATTTCCGTCGCGAAGGATACTGATTTCCAAAGGCAAACTTCTTATTTTCAATATGGAGACACCTCTGAGTCAAGTACCACATTCATATCGGATGCGAAAATCACTTCCTTGGAAGAGACTCGTGGTGATGTTTTCGTGCAAACCTCTCAGGCGTATGCCAATTATTCAAAGACTTTGTTCCTCAAACATAATGTCTCTGCAATGGCAGGATATGAGAATTATTATTATAAATCCGGGGGCATTGATGCGAAGAATTCATCATTCCCGACATCGCTGATAGCCGATCTTAGTGCCGGAGGTACTGAAGATGTCACAGCCACCAGTTACAATGTCGCTGAACTGGCTAGGAATTCATTCTTTGGAAGATTGATGTATAATTATGATTCCAAGTACTACGTCCAAGGCAATATAAGACGTGACGGTTCTTCAAGATTTGCAAAGGAATGCCGTTGGGGCACTTTCCTGTCCGCATCCGCAGGCTGGGTTTTCACAAGAGAACCTTTTATGCAGTCGCTCAAGGATATTGTCAATCACGGTAAACTTCGTATCTCTTACGGAGAACTTGGTAACGAAAGAATAAATGGATATTATCCTTATCAGACAGTCTTGGGTAGCAATAATGCAGTAGCCTACGAAGGAACGACTGTAGTGCCAGTCACTGGATATTCCCAGTCGGCTGCAGTTGTAAAGGACTTGACTTGGGAATCGACTGCCACTTCCGACCTCGGTTTGGATTTGCAGATGTTCAAGGATCGCCTGTCTTTTACTGGGGACGTTTATTATAAAAAGACCTCAGATATGTTGCTGACTGTGCCTATCGCCCCAATCATCGGTCTCTCTGACCCTTATGACAATGTAGGAGATATGAATACCAAAGGTTGGGAAGTTTCAATCGGTTGGCGTGACGTGATAGGGGATTTCTCTTATTCCGTGAATGCTAACGTTTCCGATGAAGTTTCCAAAGTCGGATATATTGGAGGAAAGAGAATAATCTCTGGCGGCAAGATTATTCAGGAAGGGACTGAATATGATTCTTGGTATGGCTATCAGAGCGATGGAATTTACCAGACTCAGGATGAGATTGTCAATTCTGCTAAAATTGGAACTGTATACCCTGGCGATATTAAGTACAAGAATATTGCTGACGCGGATGCCACCAATCCGATTATTTCCACTGAATATGATAGGACAGTACTTGGTTCTTCTTTGCCTCATTACAATTTCGGAGGTAACATCGATTTGGGTTGGAAAAATTTTGATTTCAATATGACTTTCCAAGGTGTGGGCAAACGTAATTCTTACCTCACAGAAGAGATGGTAGAACCAATGAGAAGTCAGTGGTACAATGTGCCAAGCATACTTGCTGGAAAATCTTGGAGTCGTAAAAATACTATAGCCGGTAACTTGGATGCCAAATATCCTCGTTATTCTTGGAATTCGGAAGGTAACAACTATGCAATCTCTGATTTCTGGCTGATAGACGGATCTTATTTCAGGATCAAGGATATCACTTTGGGTTACTCGCTTCCGGCAAAATGGGCAAGCAAGATATATGTCAAAGGTTTACGCTTCTCTGCCACACTCTCTGATTTCTTCACTTTCAGCCATTTCCCTAAAGGATGGGATCCTGAAGTCGGGGTGGCATCTTACCCTATTACCAAATCGGTTCTTTTCTCTGCACAGATAAAGTTCTAAGCGGTTTGACAATCAATGAATCATAAAAAATTGAAAATATGAAACGAGTATTTATATATATCACCATAATATTGGCTTGCGTTTTCTCGTATTCTTGTACGAATATGGATCTCAGTCCGACAGATGCAGCATCAACTGGCAATTGGTACAAAACGCCAGAGCAGTTCGAAATGAACTTGAACGCTCTATTACATCAGCATTATTGGCCAATGGAACGCAATGAATGGACCTCCGGAGAGCAGATTGAACTTGATGGCCTCACTGACGATTTCACAAACAGGGCTACTGTCAGCCGTTATCTCAAAGATCAAGTGGATGGGACTTTCCCTCTTTCCACTGTGATGTGGGATATCACATACACTGGCATCAACAGATGCAATAAGATAATTCACGAATTGAAGGGTCTCAAGGGCCAAATGTCTGAAGATCAATACAATCGTATATTGGGCAATGCCATATTCTATAGAGCTTGCTTCTATTGCAGGATAATGGTCCATTTCGGTGATCCAGTCGTTGTGGATGAAGATATGGATATGGACAATGAGGCCAATCGCGATGCTTCTTACGACCTTTCCAGGACTGATATGTGGTCTGTGCTGGATAAATTCCTTGCCGACTTTGACGAGGCTGCCACCCTTCTGCCTGCTCAGTATTCCGCTTCTGAAATAGAACGTGCAACCAAGGGAGCGGCTTTGGGAATGAAGGCCAGATATGCTTTGTATTTCGCATCAATCCGCAAATGGGATACTTATGGTCTTGCCGATGCTACATCTGCTGCCAAATATTATCAGGAGGCTGCCGATGCTGCGCAGCAGGTAATGTCTCTGGGCGTGTATACTTTGTATGATGATTTCGGCAAGCTCTTCAAGATGAGCACTCACCATACATCTGAAGGCATTTTCGTGATTCCTCGTTCCAAATCAATGACGAACGATTCCAAGTATGAATATCTGTATGGGGGAGCCACTACGGCCAAACTTCCGCGTCTTTCAGGTGCTCCGACTTGCTGCACTTGCTGCCCTTCTTGGGATTTGCTTTGTGCCTTCCTTGACGATCAGGGAAAGCCTATCGATGAGTCTTCTGTATATAATCCGAACAAGCCTTTCTTGCATAGGGACCCACGTCTCTCTCAGACTATCGTACCTTTCGAGACAGAACATCTGGGTGTGATCTTCAATCCTAGTTTCGATGCCGATTCTGTTTATTCTTCTAGGGCAGGCGGGATGGTTGTGAACAATGATTCAAGGACTTACAAGATAGAAGGAAGTTCCAACCAATATGCTTCCTATGATGGGCTTGTGCTGAAAAAGATGGTGGATAATGACTGGCTTACCCCTTTTGAGGCTGAAAACGACAAGATCATTCTTAGATATGCCGATATCCTCTTGATGTATGCAGAGGCCAAGACCGAACTCAATTCCATTGACGCCACGGTGCTTGATGCAATCAATGCAGTCAGGGCTCGTGCTTACAAGGTGAGCGCTTCTTCTACCTCATATCCTAAAGTTACAGTTACCGACCAGACAGCATTGAGGACAGTGATCCGTACTGAAAGGCGTATGGAATTCGCTTACGAAAATCTAAGATTGTATGATATCTGGCGTTGGAGGATAGGAGATAAAGTATTGAATAGGTACAACTATGGTCTTCCGAAGAAAAATCAGACCCTGCAAAGAGCCTATATGGACAACGGAATGTGGTTTATGGGGGCTGTTCCTGATATTGATGCAGACGGCTGTCCTGATTTCACCCAGACAGTGAAGGGCAATGCAGACTTCTTCAATACAAATAAATATGCGCAAAAGTTGTCAAGCCGTGTATTTGTAGCTCCGAAGAGTTATCTTTGGCCAATTCCTACAACAACCACACAGGTAATGAAGAACATTTCTCAAAATCAAGGATATTAATCTATTATGAATATGTGTACGATTCCCAAAATATTGATGTCAATAGCAGTTGCATTTTCGATTTCTTCTATTGCCAATGCCGGCCCAGCTGGTAAACCATTCGTATTGAAGAATGACAAAATCGAAGTTGCCATTGATAATTCAGGTCGTCTTGTCAGCCTAAAAAATGTCAAGACAGGTACTGAATATGCTGCAGGGGATGCTCTGTGGAGATTGTATTACGATACCCACGAAGAAAAGGAAATTCAAGTCTTGGGCTCGGAACAGACCGCTTCGGTAACCTCGAAGGGCAATACCATCATCATCCGTTATGACAAGATGAAGGTTCCTGTCAGTGAGTACAATGGCAGGGGAGACGTGTTCAGGCTCTCAATGACATTGAAAGTGATCTTGGAAGACGATATGGTCCGTTTTACTTCGGAAATGGCTAATAATGAGCCTCATACCATAGTACGTGAATTCCAATATCCTTTGGTAGGAGATATGCCGCTTTCTGATGATTTCAAACTTCTTATTACTGATACCGGCGGACAACTATACTCTGATATCAAGGAGACAATTATGAAGAACAGCAACACTTCCCCATATAAGTCTCCGGCCCAGTTTTTCCGTCAATGGGATATCAAATATCCTACAAGGATAGCGGCAAATTGTTTTGCCTTCATTACAGATACGGAAGGACTTTATTTCGGAAGCCACGATAATACTTTCCAGGATACTTGGCACGGATTCAGGCTTTATCCTGATCAGAATAGGGAATTCAATAGGCTCGAAGCTGGTTTCTATAAATATCCTGATTGTTTGTATGGAGAGACTTGGAAATGCGATGCTAATGTCGTTGCCCCTTATTCAGGCTCTTGGCACGAAACCTCCCGTTTCTATCGCAGGTGGGCTGATACTTGGTGGGAGAAGAGGCAGCCGCCTATGTGGATCCGTCAAATGAACAGTTGGCACAGGGTGATATTGAAGCATCAATATGGAGAATATCTATTTACATACAAGGATATCAATGGCCATATGAAAGATGTCGCCAACAGCGTGAATGCCGATGTCCTGTTCACTTTCGGATGGTGGAAGAACGGTATGGACAATGGTTATCCAGCTTATGATGCCGATCCTGCTCAGGGAGGAGATGCTGCTTGGAAGCAAGCCATTTCAGATTACCGAAAATCAGGCGGCCATATCATTTTATATTTCAATGGGAAGTTGATAGATCGAGAAAGCGATTTTTATAAGAATGGCCCAGGAAAAGACATATGCTATAAAGACAATACTGGAGGTGAATTCATTGAGCAGTACAAGTTTACAGGGATGGGCACCTTCCTTGGAGATAAGAACCCTCGTTCATTCGTTGTCGCAGATTCAAGGAATAAGGTTTGGAAAGATATGTTGATACAATTTGCCGACAGGGCTTATGATTATGGGGCAAATAGTGTATTTTTTGATCAGATGGGTTATGGGGAGAGGACTACAAATTGGGACAATTCCAAAGAGTTCCCTATCCCTAATCTTTTTACGGTAGCAGATAAGGCCCAGACCCTCAAGATGATACGTGACCATATCGCAGCCAAGGATCCTGATTTCGGCCTTGGTACCGAATGGCTTACCGATGCCACTTGTCAAATGACAGATTTCACACACGTATATACGACTACGGCAGGTCCTCACAGTTTTATGGACTGGTTCAGATATACCTTCCCGGAAGTAATCATTTCAGATAGGGAAGTGAGGGATGATACAGATATAGAACGTCGAGTGAATAATACGCTGCTGGTGGGGCTGAGGAACGATATTGAAATTTATCGTTGTCGGGATATGATTGATGACACACCTCATTATCAGGCCTATCTGGCCAAGGTGAATGCAATTAAGAGCAAGTATTCCGATTTGTTGCTTATGGGGACATTCAAGGATTGTGACGGGTTTGAATGCAGTGAGCCGAAATTGAGCGCAAATGCTTTTATCAATGGATCCAGGATGGCAATAGTTGCGACCAATACAACCAAGAATTCCATAAATGCCGTTATTACGGTTCCGGGGTATAAATATGTTGAAAGTGCTCTTCTTGGGCAAGCAAAAGTTTCTGCTGACGGAAGTTCATTGACATTGGGTCAATATGATCTTGCTGTCTTGATCTACGAAAAGAATTAATTTGAAAAATAATATTTTGACATTGGGGTTGAAGAAGCAAGCGCTATCTTTGACCCTATGTCTTCCTCATTTGAATCAAGGTTATTATCGAGGCACCCGTTTCGACTGGGCCGGGTTGATAAGAGATCTTAGAATTGGAAGACAACGTTATGTTGACGAGTGGTTTGATTCTTATGATCCGCTTAAGCACGATTGTGTTTGCGGACCGGCTGAAGAATTCACTCAGATTGGATATGATCAGGCTTGCGTTGGCGGTGAATTCCTTAAAATCGGAGTCGGCACCCTTGTCAAACCAAAAGAGAAAGAATATGATCGATTCAATTTGTATAAGATTGCCAATGCAGGAAGTAGATTATTCAAACAGAATGATGATGACGAGGTCTGTTTCAGACATTTGCTTATCGCTGACAAATATGGATATGATTATCGCAAAATAATTTTTCTGGCAGATGAAGACAGAATCATTCTCAAACATACGCTGAAGAATCTCGGTCCTTCTGAGCTGTCAGGAAGTGTGTATGATCATAATTTCTTTACTCTGGGCAAGTCGGTCGTCGGCCCTGATACTCGCATTTCTTTTCCATTCAAGCCTGTTGGGGATTGGAGATCTGCTTACGATTCTGTCTGCTTAACAGAAAATGGAATAGAATTCTCACGCACTCTGAAGCAAGATGAGTCTGTCTTTATGGGCAATCTTCATCCTAAAGAGCCAAATGACCAGGAAACCTATGAAGGCTATGCATTTGAGTTGGGGAATACCAAGACAAATATGAAAGTCAACGCCCAATGTTCTTCTGCTTTCACTCATTTCGTTTTCTGGGCAAATCATAGAGTAGCCTGTCTGGAGCCGTACATCCCATTCCATATATATCCTGGTGAGTCCTTCAACTGGGAAATAGAATACTTATTTAATTTGTGATTCCATTAAAGAGCAAAGCCCGTAGAAGGAGGCTTCGGCGATGTGACTGACTGGAGCTATCTTTTTAATGGATCTCACATCTTTGAGGCCGTTTTTTACCGATTGTTCCATAAACTTGTATGATTTGCTTATCTGGCCTCCGAACAATACGCACTCGATTTTTTGTGAAGTCAAGATAGGGCCAATGATTTCAGCGATGATGGTGCCGACTCGTCTGAATGTCTCAAGCGCGGTTTCATCGCCTTCCTCTGCCATATTGCCTATTTCTTTTACTGTAAGACCATCAGGGATTGGTGAACCTGTTATTTCAGAATAATTTTTGAGAAAACCTCTTTTGGAAACATAATCTTCCAATATGCCATCCTTGTATGGCAGGTTGAAAATTGAATCCTTCGGAGATTTGGTCTCAGAGTATTGTATCTTTCCGTCAATGCATTGAGCGAAACCAAGACCTGTTCCCAAAGAGATAAGAGCGATGTTTGAGAAGCCTTGTCCATTGCCGTAAGCCATTTCACCGGATAGCATTGCATTTACATCGTGCATAAACAGTATCGGTGTACTGACAAGGACAATGCCGCTTTCTAAAATGACTTTTTTCAATGGAATCCCATAAATGCTGGCGAACTTATGCTTCATTAGTGCAACACCTCTGTCATAATCGAACGGCCCTGGGAAGCAGATGCCTATTCCTGATAAAGTATTGCCGGATTTTGTAATACAATCATATCCCTGACCGATTGTGTCAGTCAGGGATTTGATAATAGACTCTTTGGAACCGGCGGAATCCATTGGCATGCAGAAGAAACTGTCCGGAATCAATTGATTTTTTCCAGTTGACAATCCTGCTTTGATAAATGTACCGCCAACATCCAAAAGAAGGTTATTTCGGCATTGTTTCGAATCCATCTTTCAGCATTGTCTTATGGACACAGATTGGCTCTTTGCCGAGATTTTCAATCACATATTCTCCCATATCGGCTGGTACCACAACAATATCCATGTAATTTGCGTCATAATATCTTTCCGGGTTTGCTACGGAACGTATTCTGATATGTTCGCCGTCTACCAAAGAAAGGACGTGGAACTGGCCATTCGTATTGTCTGGAATGCTGGTTTCGAATTCCAATCTTCTGAGTGTGAAATAGAGCAGGTCATGTTCTCCTACTATGTATTCAGCCCACCCTTCTCCGCTTCTGACTTCTTGTGGCTGCTGAACAATGTTCTTTCGTACCCAGTCTGTCCTTCTGGTGGTCACAAGGTTCTGCTCACCCATTTTGGTATGGATAGGGCGTTGTTTCCCATCGAAATCCAAGCGCAGATAATCATATAGCTTATATGTGTATGAACCGATTGTCAAGCTCCCGATTTCCAATACTACCTGGTTGCGGCCTGAAGAGTGTATTGTGCCCGCAGGAATCATTACCTGAAGCCCCGGCTTAGAATCTTCATAACTTACATACTTCATATAGTCAACTTCCTTATGCTCTGTATCAGCAGCCTCGATGTCCTTGTAGAATTGAGGAATATCTGCATCGTTTTTGAATCCTAGGAAGGTCTTTGCGTGATGCCCGGCCACTACTACATAATAGCTTTCGTCCTGACGACCGAATTCATCAAAATTGTCAATATTGAATTTCCCGCCTGAATGGCATTGGATGGACATATTTCCCGTGCTGTGATATGAATCGTCATAATTGAACCGAACAGGGAAATAGTAGCCGAATTTACTGACGGAGGCCTCTCCCATCACAGATATTCCCTCTTTCTGGAAGAAGGTTGAGAAAGGAAATTCTACCTTATTGGCACCCACTTCCACCACTACGCTGACTTCCATTGGGATGAGGTCGAATACCCAAGCCGCATTTTTCATCTGATCAGGCAGATGACGAAGTTTTTTCATATATGTTCCGCCCCAAATACCTTCAAGATAGACCGGCTTGCAACGGAAAGGATATTTTGAAAGGGCATTCCATATGCTTTCGGCAGTCTGTCTGCTGAGCAATTGGGTGTTGTCAAGGTCATCGGAAGGTAGGTAATAATCAAGCAGATGTTCTCTTAACAGGTCTCCTCTAAGTCCGACTGCAAGATTGTATTCCACATAATAGCAATGTCTTATGATCAGATTTGGCGGAAGGGCAGTGCGATAGCCTATGTTTTTGTATTGTCCTCTTCTGATCCTTAATTGGCATTCCTTAGGTGTTACGTCGAACCAACATTTGACATCATAGAGGTCGAGGAGTTCCTTTGCAAGGCTACCGAAACCATATACGAATATGATGCGTCCTGCTCCTGATTCCGTCTTGAGCGCTTTCATCTTTTCGATGAATGATTCCAGTTTGTGAACATCGAATAGTGGAATGTAACCACCTTTGAACACTCTTCCGAAAAGTAGTGTAGGGTCTTTCGACTTGTCCCACTCCAACGTCGGGTCTATCATTGCCTTTATCTCTTCTTCGCTTTTATAGACGCCGGCGAAATCCACCTGCTCCATTTCAATCCCTTTGGCTGTGAATTGCTGTCCAAGGCAGTTCAACATTCTGGACCAGTCGGCGGAAACATAGCCGTCGAAAGCAACTATGATATTGGAATTTGGACTTTCTTCTCTCTTGGATGTCAGGTAACTGGCCAGCATTTTGGCTGAATTCAATGTTCCTGAAGTAACGCCCTCGATTGTCTCTTTCTTAAGTACCGGTCTGTTGACGGCAGTCTGGTCGTCGAACGGAAACGGATTGTACATAAAACTCATAATAGATAATTTTTATTTGATTTCGTAAAATTCAAAGTCCATAATTGAAGCAAAATCAGCCAATTCCTTGGTGTAGTCACCATCCACTATTCCGAAATGCTGAGTGGTGCCGATTTTTATGATTTCTTCAAACAGTCTTTTTACAGGTACTACAGGCTTGAAAATGCTGTGGGAATAGGTGGCCAAAAGATGCTCTCCAGGGAGAGAATCAATCAATGTGCAGACTAGTTTGTACTTGCCGTCGGCTTCTACCAGTTGGGCCATTGTTTTACGTCCCGGGCTTATCCTATACCAAGCAAATGGGGCTCCTGCATATTTCCAGTTGGTCTTGGCGAATCTTACATCCCTAGCTATCACTACGTTCTCTTGCCAAGCAGGATCGTTATGATCGTTAGGTCCGGCATGTCCTGCTGCGAAAGTACCAAAGTCCGTTTCAATATGGAAAGGCTCAATGAAATTCACATTCTTTCCAGACATAAGTTTCAGAACGAATGTTATCAGGCCTCCACCGATGTCTGCTTCAGGCACGAGGACTGAAGTGTTGGCATTGAACCAAGGATGGTAGAACCCGGCTCTAAGGCCGATAAGTTTGAACATAGCTGTGTCGATATCATTGAATACCATCACATCTATGTCGTTTTGCTCTGCCATCTTTGCAAGTCCGATGGATGCCCTCACAGAGGCTTCGAATTTGTCATAAGCCACATCGTCCATCATTTTGTATTTGTTGGTGAGATCGTCGCAATAAGCTTTAGTCTCAGCGGCTGGAATGGCATCGATTGTATCGCCATAGATATTGTAAGGAAGGAATTTTATTTCAGGTCCAAGTTTGGTGAAGATATCGTATGGGTCTATATATGTGGACCACATTGCTTCATTGTAATTGGCCAGAAGTCCCAGATTGGACTGCCTTAGGATGGCTCTTACCCTCGCTGCTGTTGAGAATTGGCGTATCTGTTCTGTCACTTCTTCTCTGGAACCCATTACGACTTTAACATGTTTGCGACCGGTCCTTGGAACGGAGCCGGATCCTTCGAGAGATCCTACTAATGTTCCTGCGCAGAGATAATCGATGAAATCGTCTTCGTCCAACGTATCTTTGAATGGTACGTGGTCTTTAGCCACGTTTGTGAAAATGATAGGTACTTCTGGCATATCCCTGAGGAATCTTATCCAAGCGAAGTCTTCAGACCAAGAAAGGAACTCTGCAATGACGAAATCCACTTTCTGGTCGTAAAACTGATTCATTGCGGTCTGAGCTTCTTCTTTGTCGTAAACTATGCCGGGGAAAATGATATCCAGGAATCCCAATGTACCCAATATCGTCTGGACATCCTTTTCTTTTCTCTGAGCGTAAGTGCCTCTCTTCAGACCGTCACCCAAGTCCTTGAATCTGGGCGATGCGATAAGCAGAAGGCCCGCTTTAGCTTTCCTTGTCTTTAAATAATTCTCCATTTTTTATCTTGTTATAATCTTTCATATATATCAATCTTCCACCTATTACCATAACTAGTCCGCATATAAGCCAAATTATGGACAACGATGTTATTCCAAATGAAAGGCCTCTTGCCTCTTTGATGATAGCGAGAACCATAGGCGCCAGAGCTCCGATTCCGAAGCCTATCATAATCATCACCCCTGATGCGGTGGAATGGTATTTCTCTGGGATCACGTCGTAGAGTACCGTATAAGTGTTGCCATCGAAAAATGCTCTTGCGAACCCGAATCCTGCCAGACCGAGGTATACCACCCACAGAGTGGTTGAATTGCCCATCATAAATATGAATGGAACAGCTGCCAATAAACCACAGCCTTGCATCGTCATCCTATAATAAGGCTTTTTGCTGGCCAATTTGTCTGACAGTTTCCCTACTATCAATATTCCAAAGAAAGCTGCAATATGGGTCCAGAACATAGAATGAAAGCCTGCTTTGGCCAAATCCATATGGAAATTCTCGTACAAATATGCAGGCATCCAGGTAAGATAACCAGTGAGAACGAATATAAGCCCTGCGAAGCATAGGGTCAGAAGCATTGCAGTCGGAGTGCTGAAAACCACCTTGAAACTTTCCCATATTCCTGGCTTTTCTTCTTTCTGAGTTTGAGGAACTTCCACTGTCTCAGGCTCTTTTTTGTCCTTGAGGAAAAGAATCATTATGATAGCGTGAATGATTCCAACTGAGCCGAAGACATAAAATGCGCTTCTCCAACCGAGGGCTTCGCCGATATAGCCTGCAATGTAGCCGCTAAGGATTATGCCAATATAATAGGCTGTCTGATGTATGGACATTGCAAATGCCCTTGTCTTCGTATGGTATTGCGCCAGAAGGGAATAATTGGCAGGCCCGAAGAATGCTTCTCCGCCGCCTGTAGCCAGACTCCTTGTGAATATCAGCAATAACATTCCATTTGCAAGGCCCGTAAAGGCGGTGGCTATACTCCAGAAGAGGATCGCTAAGGTCACAATCCATTTTTTACTCAGCCTGTCTCCAACGAGTCCCCCGATAGGTACAAGAACAGCGTAGAAAAGATTGAAGATAGTTGCTATTGAACTGACAGCCAAGTCTGTAAGGTGCAAGTCCTCCCTGATAAGTGGCAGTACCACGTTGAAAGCCTGCCTGTCAGCCTGATTGAGAAGATATGCCATCCATAGAAGAGCAAGGACTGCCCATTTATATCCAGGATTGGAAGTGTTTATTTTGATTTTTCCAGTTAACATTATGCAAATTTTATATTTATCAATAAAGCATGTCGTCTGTACTACCTCTAAACTTGGAAGTTTCCATTTCAGTCTTTTGAGCGAACTTCACTTCAGATTTGTCAATTATTATCATAGGGGAGTCCCATACCGGGAGTTTTGGAAATACGATCTTGTCTGAGGACTTCTTATATTTCACATCGAATATCTTTCCTGTGATGGGTTCTATATATACAGGGTTCTGGATATCCAATCCGTAAATACTGGCATTCACTCTGTCCCAAGAGATATCTGACGATGGCGTTTTGTCTCCATACCATATGATTGCTCCTACATTCTTCCCTTTTGAATTTGCTATGCCGCATACCTGTATTTTTCTTGAGCTCTTGAACTTACATAGCAACTGGCTGCTGTGGTATTCATTAGTCAGTATGTTGACAAGATGCTGGACTGCATAATAGGCAGGCCGACGGTAGACTGTTTTATTCAGCAGGTTGGTCCTTATCAGACCGAATGATTGCTGCATATTTGGATATTGTAGATCGACTATTGTGAAAATCGATGATTGAATATCCATACTGAAATCACATACCATCCTCCTCAAGTCCCATTTGGCTTGACTGTATTCGCTCCATTCAATATATCGCAGTGCGTGTCCCCATTCAAGAATGGATGGGCATCCGCATTCCCCTTGGAACAGTTTGATACTTGGACTGTAACTTGTTACTAATTGTTTCAAGGCCTTTATCGCTTCTGCAGCTGAATCCGGGTTCTCATAATAAGGATGGAAACTGACATAGTTGAGAAGTCCTAATTCGTTCTCGCTCTTGAGGATATCCATAACCTTTGCGGTATAATCCAAAGGCATTCTGGACAGAGCAAACCCGATAATTTTCGCATTCGGATCGACACCTCGGATAATCTTTGCGGTGTTTATCAATAATGTAGCATAAGCTTCGGGGTATTTTGCATTTTTGCCCAGGTTCGGCTCATTCCACACTTCCCACATCGCAATTTTTCCTTTGTATCTTTCAACTACAGCATTCACGTATCTGCACCAGGCCTCCATTGTCGGCTTGTCTGTAAATATCTTCGATCCCAACCCCTTGTCAGCTTGGTAAATGGGATTTCCATAAGACAGACTCATCCAGGGTCTTACGCCCTGTGCCAACAGCCCGTCCACTATCTCGTCTAGCCAGGCGAAGTCGTATGTGCCCTTGACTTGTTCGCATTTGGCCCACCCACTCTGGATTCGTGCGTAACCTATCCCCAATTTCCCAACATAGTCCTTATATTCAGCGAATTTGCCATAATCCCTGTCAAGAGTCTCGCAACCTACCGACCATCTGTTGCTATTGAGTTCGGCGGAAGTGGAAACTGCAATTCTTCCGATCTCTGCAAGATTTGGGGAAGAAAGGTTCAATTTCTTATATGTCAATGACCAATGCTGAGCGTAAGTACAAGGCATCATAAGGATAAGCGTCAATGATAAAAGTATTGTCCGTTTCATTTTTGGTAAATACGTTTTTTTTAGTTTATTTTGTTCTATCGGTTGTAAATGAACCGTTTGCCACTACAAATATCTGAAACTGTTGTGTAGTGTGGTGCAAATTTATAAAATATTATTGATAAGACAATAGATTTTTGACTTTTATTATATTATGTCGAAAAGAATCATAATCAATTCCAGCAGCAAAATGCCGGTTTATAAGCAGTTGGTTTCTCAGGTTGAAAACAATATCAAGAGTGGAGACTACCCTGAAGGCTTCTTATTGCCTTCAATGAATGTGCTTTCTGCTACGCTAGATATCTCCAAAGAGACAGTGAAAAAGGCTTATTCTATTCTTCGCAATCTTGGCGAGGTAGATGCCAGGCAGGGAAAAGGTTATTATGTCTCTGCACATTCTAAGAATTCGAAACTGAAGATTCTTCTTCTGTTTGATAAGCTAAGTACTTATAAACAGATACTTTACAATTCTTTCATAGACAAGATAGGGGATAGTGCTGAGATCACCATCAGGATGCATAGCCAGAATGTCGAGCTCTTCGAATATTATCTGAATGAGAATTTGGACCTGTATGACTATTATGTTGTGACTCCACATTTCCCATTGGATCAGGCTTCTCAGAAGAAAGTATTGAAGTTGCTCAAACGTATTCCTAATAGGAAATTGATTGTAGTAGACCGGTTGATGTCTGAATTGCCAGGAAATTACGGCGCTGTTTATCAGGACTTTGTGAATGACATTTACGATGGCCTGAGCCAGGGTATGAAGATATTCAAGAATTATTCTAAGTTGGATGTGGTTACTCTCCCTTCGAGTCTCTATGCCCAGTCTATCAAAGAGGGTGTGGAAAGGTTCTGCAAGGATTTCAACATCCCAGTTGAATTCTATTCCACCATTTCCCCTGATATGATCAGGCCAAAAGAGGCATATTTGATATTGAACAGCCAACTTGATTTCGACCTTATCAAACTTGTACGTTTGGCTCGTGAAAAGAAATTCAAAGTCGGTAAAGACATAGGTATCATTTCATACAATGAGTCTCCGATCAATGAAATCATTCTGAATGGATTGACAAGCGTTTCCACTGATTTCTGCCAGATGGGCGAATCTGTGGCGGAAATGATATTGGAACGTAAACTTGCGAAAATCAAGTGCGATTTCCATATGATCCGCAGGGGCACTTTTTAATAATTTGCCTGCGCTGTCAGTGTGACGGGGTAGTGATCTGAAATATATGCAACCCCATAGTTGTGGCTATTGATGGTCTTGAATGTCAATGGGGTCAGGTTCCTTACGAAAACGTGGTCCAATTGATTCAAAATGCTATTTTCATTAGTGCTGTTATAGTTGTTGAAACTACCTGTGATATCTGTGGTCGGTGCCGAATCTCTTCCATCCTTCATCCAAGAATATAGTCCATCCAAAGATTCTTTCCTGGAATCTGTACTGTTGTGAGTGCAGTTCATATCTCCGACCAGAATGATTTTGGCATCTGCTCCTGCAATGCTTTGCATTTTGGAAAGACATAAGGCTACTGCCAATTTCCTTGCCGCATTATCAGCTGCTTTATAAGGAAGATGGGTAGTGAAGAAGTACACAATGTTGCCCGTCGTATTCTCTTTCAGTTCTGCCCATACGCAGGTTCTGATTGACTGATCTTCGGCTATCGACCAAGGCAAAGAAGGCGTGTCAGGTGTCGGGCTAAGCCAGAAGCGGCCACCCTTTACGACAGTGAATTTGCTCGTCTTATAGGCCATTACTGTATGACCTGTCTGAGCCGTTGTTACCCCTCCTTCAGCGTGTATGTATAAGAATGAATAATCAGGAAGAGAGGCCATAAGATAATCTCTTTGATTGTCTCTCGGTTCCTGAAAACCAACCACATCCGGCATTTGTTCTTTCATCATCTTTATTATGGCGCCTTTCCTATTATCCCAATAACTGTCTCCTGTGTCATCGGAGGTATATAGCCTTACATTGAAAGACATTATCTTGAATTGCAATGTAGTGCTTGGCGTGTCGGTATTTCCGCCATTGTCTGTGGTGGCTTTCTTGCAAGAGGCGAAGGAAGAAAGGCTGGAGAACAATATGATTATGAACAGCCCTTTCAGGGCACTCATTGAATTTTCAAAAACTTTATTCATTTTATTGTAACTTAGGTCTACTATGGTCTGGTATTATTAATACTTTGCAAATATAATACTTATTCCGAGAATTGCCCAAAAATTATTATTATCATTATATTTGCACCAATAATCATTAGAATTATTTATGATAATAATAGCGGAAAGCGGTGCTACCAAGACGGATTGGTGCTCCATCACTGACAAAGGAAAATGCAACAGTCTCAAGACTGCCGGGATGAATGTGGCTACAGAGGCTCCGGAGTTCATAGAAGCGACCCTGAAAGGGGCTTTGCCGGAGTTGAATCCTGACAATGAAAAGGTCTCGCAAATTCATTTTTATGCTGCAGGATTGATTACAAACGGCGTAGGTGTCCCTGACAGTGCCAAAAATCTGGATAAAGAATTCAGATCATTTTTCCCTGAAGCAGAGATTGAATATGCTTCAGACCTTCTTGATGCGGCCCGCTCAGTATGCGGCCATAAGCCTGGAATAGCGGCCATTATGGGAACCGGCTCGAATAGTTGCTTGTACGATGGTGAAAAAATCGTAAAGAATGTTCATTCCAGCGGTTACATTCTTGGGGATGAAGGCGGGGCTGCCTGTCTGGGCAAGATGTTTATGGCTGATTTCCTCAAGGGCCTTGTCCCAGAACCGCTGGCAAGCGAATTTGCTTCCAAATTCGAAGTGGATTACCTTACGGTTGTCAATAATGTATATAAGTGTGCCACCCCTTCGAAATATCTGGGCTCATTCGCCCCGTTCATCGCTGAACATTATGGAAAGGATGCTTATGTTACAGGCCTTATGGAAGAGAATTTCAGGCAACTGATAGTGCGCTGCCTAAAGCAATATGATATCAACCTTTATCCTGTCGGTGTTGTGGGTGGTTTCGGATATGCGTATAGGGAGGTGTTAAAAAAAGTTGGGGCCGAATATGGTATTCGGTTTTCAGATATCATTGCTTCCCCAATTGAAGGATTGATCCAATATCATTTAGGAAACAAATAATTATGAGAACGACTGAACAATCATCGCATTATAACAACTTGGACCAAATGTCCACCAGAGAGTTGCTAAATGCCATCAATTTCGAAGACAGGACGGTACCAACGGCTGTGTCGACAAGTATCCCAAATATTGAGAAACTTGTGGACGGGATAGTCGAGAGAATGAAAAACGGGGGTAGGGTTTTCTACCTTGGTGCAGGTACCAGTGGCAGATTGGGCATACTGGACGCTTCCGAAATCCCTCCTACTTATGGGGTTAAGGACAAATTCATAGGCCTAATCGCAGGTGGGGACAAAGCTATAAGGAATGCAGTCGAGGCTGCTGAAGATGATTTCGACGGTGGCTGGAGAGATATGCAACCTTTTCAGCCGACAACCAACGATATTGTCATAGGCATTGCGGCTTCGGGAAGTACTCCTTATGTGATAGGGGCCATCAGGACTGCTAGGTCGAAAGGCCTTCTTACAGGATGTGTCACTTGCAATGAAGGATCTGAAGTGGCAAAGGTCGCTGAGATACCTGTAGTTGCAGTCGTAGGTCCTGAATTCGTTACTGGAAGTACCAGAATGAAAGCGGGTACCGCCCAGAAACTGGTGCTGAATATGATTTCCACCACGACTATGATCAGACTTGGCCACGTCAAAGGCAGCAAAATGGTGGATATGCAACTGACAAATCATAAATTGGTCGACCGTGGTACAAGGATGATAATGGACGATACAGGCATAACGGACTATGATTTCGCTCGCAAACTTTTGCTTGAATATGGACAGGTCCGTACTGCCGTGGATGCATACAAGGCTCAGGCTAATAAGTAGTAACTTCTATGCTTGACAACAAATATCCATCAGAATTGCTTCAGAATGCGGTCGATGCGATCCGCTCTCTGCCTGGAGTAGGGCGCAAGAGTGCATTGCGACTGGCTTTGCATCTGCTCAGGCAACCGGCAGAGAACGTACATCATTTTACGGACTCCATCGATAAACTCAGGAACAACGTCAAGTATTGCAAGACTTGTATGATGATTTCCGATGACGATACTTGTTCAATCTGCGCCGATCATTCAAGAGACCACAATACTATCTGTGTTGTGGAGAATGTCAGAGATGTTATGAGCGTGGAGGAAACAGGCCAGTATCACGGTGTCTATCACGTACTTGGAGGCATAATTTCCCCAATAAATGGAATAGGGCCGGCAGACTTGACAATAAGACAGCTTTCCGAAAGGATAAGTTCGATGGTCGCTGTTAAAGGCCATCCTGAAGTGGAGGTCATATTGGCCTTGAGTGGCGATGTGGAAGGGGAAACGACATCATTTTACATATATCGCCAACTATCCGGTTTCGGAGTCAAGATCTCATCTCTCGCACGTGGCCTCGGTTTCGGTGACGACTTGGAATATGTCGATAATCTAACTCTCGGCAGATCAATCATTAACAGACAGATTTTCAAACCATAGTCAATTATTTTCATAAAAAGCATTTTTTCTGAAAAAAAATTGATACTTTTGCACGCTGTCTTTTCCGTAATGACAGCGGGGCATAAAGTGTAACCATTCCGACGACTGGGCCGGAATAAATACTGGAGACGGTATGATTGAAATTTTCTATAAACAAAACGGAAAGGTATTGGCTTCCCAGTCAGCATCGGATTTCGCAAACATCCGTAAGGAGAATGTAATTTGGATAGACCTCTTGAGTCCTACGGGTGATGAGAAGCATTCAACAGAAGAATTCCTAGATACTGAAATACAGAGCAGGGCTCAGGCCGAGGAGATTGAAAGTTCTTCTCGTTTCTCGGAGACTGACAAAGCAATTTTCGCCAATACAAACTTTCTTATCCCTGGACCGGAAGAATATTCGATGGAGGCTGTGTCTTTCACCATTGTCGGTCACACCCTGACCACTCTCAGGGATGTGCCGCTGCGAAGTTTTACGGAACTCCAGCGTAGGATATTGGCAATGCCCAAATTCTACTCAAGCGGATACATAGTGTTTGTGACCATATTGGATCAGCGTGTCGATTTGGATGCCGATATGATCGAGCTTATGTCAAAAGAGATAGAACAATACAGCAAGCGTGTAAACCAGCAGGAAGATGTCAATGAGGATTTCCTGTTGGACATCAATCAGTTGCAGGAGAACACTATGATTGTGAGAGAGAATGTGGTCGATAAGCAGCGACTCATTTCAAATATGATGAAAAGTGAAAAATATCCTAAGGAATTGGAGTCTAGGTTCAACGTCCTGCTTCAAGATATTTCCTCACTCATCAACCATACTAATTTTTCTTTCGAAAGGCTTGAATATCTGCAGAATACAGTAGTGGGCCTTATCAATTTGGATCAGAACAGGATAATGAAGATTTTCACTCTGGTCTCATTGCTGTTGATGCCTCCTACATTGGTAGCAAGTTTCTACGGTATGAACGTGGTCCTGCCTATCACCGGCACCAGATGGGATTGGCTCATCGTAGTGGGCATAATGATCATATCCTTCACTGTCGTCTTGGTTATTTTCAAGAGAAGAAAAATGTTGTAGGACTTTGAAAATCAGAATATTTTATATATTTTTGCAAGCCTTTTCCAGAGGCTTGTTTTTTGTCTCTGAATTGAAGGTACAAGTAATAATGTTAAACTACTAGTTTGTTTTAAAAAATTTTTATGGAAGAAGAAAACAAAGTAATTACAGAAGAGGCAGTTGAAGAGACAGCTCCTGTAAAAGAAGAAACCAAGAAAGCGCCACTTAACGCTTCAGTAGATCCCGACAAGTTCGATTGGAATGCATTCGAGAATGAAACCGATTACGGTGCAGACAAGAAGCAGGTCGAGGAGATGTATGATCAGACTCTCTCGAAAATCGTTGAGAACGAAGTCGTTGAAGGTACAGTTACCGCCATCACAAAGAGAGAAGTTTTGGTTAATATCGGATATAAGAGCGAGGGTGTCATCCCGGCTCCTGAGTTCCGTTACAATCCAGATCTCAAAGTCGGAGACAAGGTTGAAGTGTATGTTGAGTCCGCAGAGGACAAGAGAGGCCAGCTCGCACTCTCACACAAGAAAGCGCGCTCACTCAAATCTTGGGATAGAGTCAATGAGGCCTTCGAGAAAGACGAAGTTGTCAGCGGCTTCATTAAGACACGTACTAAAGGCGGTATGATTGTTGATGTATTTGGAATCGAGGCTTTCTTGCCAGGTTCACAGATCGACATCAAGCCTATTAGGGATTACGATGCACTCGTGAATACTACAATGGATTACAAGATCGTCAAGATCAATCAGGAATTCAGGAATGTTGTCGTATCGCACAAAGCTTTGCTCGAAGCTGAGCAAGAGAAGAAGAGAAGCGAACTCATCAGCAAACTCGAAAAAGGCCAGATTCTCGAAGGTACAGTCAAGAATATTACCAACTATGGCGTATTCGTTGACCTTGGCGGCGTCGATGGTCTTATCCATATCACAGATCTTTCTTGGGGGCGTATTAACAATCCCGAAGAAGTCGTTGCTCTCGACCAGAAGATCAAAGTCGTCGTACTTGACTTCAACGAGCAGCAAAAGAGAATCGCTCTCGGTCTCAAACAACTTACTCCACATCCTTGGGACAGTCTCGATGCAAATCTCAAGGTAGGTGATAAAGTTAAAGGAAAGGTAGTCCTCATTGCTGATTACGGTGCATTCGTAGAAATCGAGCCTGGCGTTGAAGGTCTTATCCACGTATCTGAAATGTCTTGGTCTCCAAGGCTTCACAGCGCACAAGAATTTCTCAAAGTTGGTGACGAAGTTGAGGCTCAGGTCCTTACTCTCGATAGGGAGAACAGGAAGATGTCTCTCGGACTCAAGCAACTTACAGCCAACCCTTGGGAGAATATCCACGACAAATATCCAGTCGGCTCACAGCACAAAGCCATTGTTCGCAACATCACCAATTTCGGCGTATTTGCTGAACTTGAGGATGGCGTTGAGGGCTTGATCCATATCAGCGATCTCTCTTGGAACAAGATCAAACATCCATCAGAACTTGTCAATGTCGGTGATTCAATCGATGTCCAGATTCTTGACTTCGATGAGGCAAATCACAAACTCAGCCTTGGTCACAAACAGCTCCTTCCAAATCCTTGGGATGAGATTGAGGCCAAATTCCCTACAGGTTCAGTCGTTGAAGGAACAGTTGCTGCTATTTCCGACAAAGGTGCAACTATCACTCTCGAAGGAGATGTTGAGGCATTCGCATTCACACGTGACCTCGCCAAGGAAGAAGGCAAACAGGCTATCGTAGGCGAGAAACTTCCATTCAAGGTCGTAGAACTCCGCAGGAGTACCAGAAGAGTTCTGGTTTCCCACGTTGCTACATATTCTGAGGCAAAAGAAGCTAAGGTCGTTGCAGAAGCTGACAATACCAAAAAGGCAGTCAAGAAGATCAATTCAAATATTGAAAAGAGCACCCTTGGTGATATTTCAGAGCTTGCCGCCCTTAAGGACAAACTTGAAAAAGGTGAATAATCGTTGATTTGATGAATTTCACATTGACGGTCTTAGGCACCGCTTCGGCAATGCCTATCTCCGAAAGATTCCAGAGCGCTCAGGTACTTTCAGTACGTGGGCGCTTGTTTTTAATCGACTGCGGCGAGGGTGTCCAACTGCAGATGGTCCGTTATGGCATATCCTTGGAGAAGATAGAATCGGTTTTCATCTCTCATATTCACGGAGACCACGTTTTCGGACTTTTTGGCTTTCTTTCCACATTGGGAATGAAGAAGCGCACAGCTCCTTTGGATGTTTTTGGTCCATTGAGTCTGGGATCGATATTGAATTTCTACAAAGCATTTTTCAGCCAGGGCAATGTATATGAGATACGGTTCCATCCTCTTTCAATGAAGAAACCTGAAGTCATATATTCTGCAAAGGCTTTCGAAATACTTGCTTTCCCGCTCAATCACAAGATTGAAACTTTCGGATATCTTTTCAGAGAAAAAGAGCCTCAGTATAATATTTGTAAAGAGGATGTTAAACGTTATGGCCTCACTCTCGCAGAGATAGGGAAACTTAAGAAAGGAGAAGACGTCATAAGGCCCGCTGGAACTGATGACGATTCATCTTTCTTCGGTTTCGAAAAGCATTCAGGCACCGATAAACCTTTGATAATAAAGGCTTCAGATGTGGCTTATAAGCCATTCAATCCACGCAGTTATGCTTATTGCAGCGATACTGCACCCTTTTCTGATCTTTCGAGTTGGGTGAAGGGCGTAGACCTTCTGTATCACGAAGCCACGTACCTTCAAGAATTTGAAGATCAGGCAAAACACAGACATCATTCCACGACATTGCAAGCTGCAAAGTGCGCACTTGACGCACAAGTTGGTAAATTGCTGATTGCCCATTATTCATCTCGTTGCAAGGATATGGCAAAGTATCAGAAAGAATGCCGGAGCATCTTTCCTGAGACTTATGCTGCCAAAGAAGGAGATGTTTATGATTTACCTTATGTCAAATTGAAGTAAAAATGAAGAAATCTAATGCAATTATGGTAGCGGTCTCGCTCATTCTTTCTGCGATACTTATTGCTGCCTCAGATCCACAGACGCCACAGACTGTTTATATCGCAAAATATGCCTCTACTGCAGTAAGGGAAATGTACAGAAGCGGTGTACCTGCCAGTATTACATTGGCTCAGGGATTGTTGGAGTCCAGGGCTGGGCAGGCCCCTCTTGCCACCCAAGGTAACAATCATTTCGGCATTAAATGCCACAATTGGGATGGCGGAAAGATGTATCAAGATGATGATCAGGCAAATGAATGTTTCCGCATATATCCAAGTGCCGATGAATCCTTCAAGGACCATTCGGATTTCTTAAGATACAACGATAGGTATAAGTTTCTCTTCGACAATGAAACGACTGATTATAAATCTTGGGCTTATGGATTGAAGCAGGCCGGATATGCAACCGATCCTACATATCCGTCGAAACTTATCAAGATAATAGAAGATTATCACTTATACGATTACGATAGGATGACAGTCGCGCAAGCTGATGAGGTTTCAGGCACAGAGTATGAGGGCTCAGATGAAAATCATACTGAAGTCCAGCAGTCATCAACTACGAAGGATGGAAATAAAATCCATATCCGCAGACATAAGAAAAACAGGAAGGAAGTTGCTGATAATCATACAGCTGACAATAGAATTCCGGAGTCCCCGTTGTCCATAGAAGCTCCGAAAGCTTTGGACAAAAGTCAGATGGAAGAGTTTCGATTCTCTCTTTCCAGACAAATGTATTCCAAGAACGGTGTGCCTTTTGTATACTCTGAAGAGGGGGAGACCTATGCTTCAATCGCTCAAGTCAATCATCTTTTCTTAAAAGAAATGCTTAGGTTCAACGATTTGAAGTCAAGTCAAACTTTGCTTCCGGGTTCCATTGTGTATCTGCAAGCCAAGAAATCGCAGGCAGCCAAAGGTTTGGATAAATATATTGTAGGAAAAGACGGGGAGACGCTATGGGAAATATGCCAAAGATTTGGTGTGAAGATGTCATCTGTGATAAAAATGAATAACTTTACATCCGATTATGTGCCAAGAGAAGGGGATACCATTATCTTGAGAGGTGAATCATTCACATCAAGGCTCTTCCACAGAAACGACGAGAATATTTCGTATGACTAGTCATATGTTTAGGAATAAATTCAAACTTAAGGAAATCCTGGTGGTGGGCGCATTGCTGTTGTTCATTGCCAGTTTGCAGGGGTGGCACCTGCTTAATGATTATAAACGTCACAACTTCAGGGTTAAGACCGTCCTTTTGGTATACCCGGATATGAGTGCAAAGGATGTTGAAAAACATCTTGTGCAAGGAGGTTACGTCGCACGTCCGGCTAGTCTCAAACGTGCATTCAGAAGACAGAAAGTAGCTCTGAGACTGAAACCGGGCCGATATGAAATCCTGCCTCATTACACAAGTATTTATGTGGCTAGGATGTTGACACACGGTTGGCAAAGTCCTGCCGAACTTACATTGTCTGGAACTATCCGCACAAGGGCAAGTCTTGCCTCCAAGATCAGCCGACAGATGATGGCGGATTCAGCTTCGATAGATAAGGCATTGAGGGATAGCTTATTATTGGCAAGTCTTGGATTTGACACTACAAATGTTTTTTCTCTGTTCATTCCTGATACTTATGAGATGGATTGGACTGCCTCTGTGGAAGACATCTTCAAGAAATTCAGAAAAGAATATATCTCATTTTGGACAAACGACAAGAAAGAATTGGCCAAGGAACAAGGATTGACACCGCTTCAAGTTTCTACATTGGCTTCCATCGTCAATGGAGAGACACGCTATGAGCCTGAAATGCCGTCCATCGCGGGGGTCTATCTAAATCGCCTTCATAGTGGGATGAAGTTGCAAGCCGATCCGACAGTGGCTTATTGTTTCGGCTACAAATTGAACCGTATTCTGGGAATACACACGCAAGTTAATTCCAGATACAATACTTATAAGTACCCAGGCCTCCCTCCGGGACCTATTTGCGTACCATCGAAAGCAGCAATCAATGCAGTGTTGCAGCCTGATGCGAATGGGTATATTTTTTTCTGTGCTAGTCCTGCATTTAACGGGACCCATCTTTTCGCCTCCTCTTTCGCAGAACATAGTCGCAATGCTCGTGCTTTCCAGAGGGCTATGGATGAGAGGAATATAACGAAATAATTAATGGATATGTATCTGATCGATGAAAGATTTCCTCACTATGATGAAAGTGGACGGGAAATCATCCGAAAAGCTTACGGCGTTGCTGCCGAAGCCCTGTCGCAACAGTTGAGAGACAACGGCAAGCCGTTTATCGAACATCCGATGAACGTAGCAATGATTGTCGCCGATGAAATCGGGTTGCAGGCAGAGTGTGTTGCTGCTGTATTCCTTCACGAAGCCACGAGGATCCATCCTGAAACAGATCTCAATTCACTCGGTTTCTCTTCTGAAGTCATCACGATGGTTGATGGCTTGAATAAAATTGCCACCATCAAGCCCAAAGATACTAGATTGGAAGCTGAAAATTATAAGAAACTTATTGTCCAGTATTCCAGAGATCCCCGAGTAACTGTCCTAAAGATAGCGGACAGGCTGGAAGTTATGAGGAATTTGGGCATCTTCCCGAAACTTTCCAAGGAGCGTAAGATTCTTGAGACTTTGATGCTGTATATACCGTTGGCCCATCAACTTGGCTTGTACAATGTAAAAAGTGAGATGGAAGATATCTATTTCCGTTTCGCCGAACCTGAACAATATAGGGCAATTACCAATAAGCTGAAAGCTACTGAAGGTGAAAGAGTTAAGTTGACTGAGGAATTCATCAAGCCTCTCACATTGAAACTTTCCAATGCAGGGATCAAATACAAGTTGAAGATACGTACCAAGACCGCATATTCAATCTGGAGGAAGATGCAGAAGCAGAAAGTGCCTTTTGAAGGCGTCTACGATGTGTTTGCCATCCGTTTCATCATTGACTGTGATGCCGATCCTTCAACAGAACAGAATCTTTGTTGGAAGGTATATTCTTTCGTGACTGAAGAATATGAACCGGATACCAGCAGGTTGCGTGATTGGTTGTCTCATCCAAAGCCGAATGGTTATGAATCTCTTCATATTACTGTCAAGAATAAGGACAATTCTTACATAGAGGTGCAGATTCGCACTAAGAGAATGGATGACGAGGCCGAAAATGGTCATGCTGCCCATTGGTCATACAAGGGCATCAAGCATGAGGAAGCGATGGACAAATGGCTTGTCTCTGTTCGTTATGCTCTCGAACATCCTGATGCCAGCAGACCAGAGGATCTGCCTCAGCCGTCTAATAAGGATATCTTCGTATTTACCCCTTCTGGGGAGCTGAAGATAATGCCTGTGGATTCCACAGTATTGGATTTCGCTTTTGGAATCCATTCCAATCTCGGAATCAGTTGCGCGGGGGCCAAAGTCAATGGCAAAGCAGTTTCAATCAAGGAAAAGCTGAAAACAGGCGACGTGGTGGAAATCATAAGGAACAAGAACCAGAAGCCCTCCCAGGATTGGTTGAACTACGTCGTTTCTTCCAAGGCTCGCGCCAAGATAAAACAGGTCCTCAATGAAGATGAACTTCGAAGGGCATCTGATGGTAAGGAATTGTTGGATAGGAGATTGAAGAATTGGAAATTGACTTTCCCGGATGATATGATGGCAGAAATGATGAAGAAACTTCATTATTCCTCTGTCAATTCTTTCCTTGCTGCTGTCGGAGATGAGTCTTTGGATATCAATGAAATCAAGGATTATATTCTGGAGGAAGACGAGCGTAACCGTCAGTCTCTGGAAGCAGCCAAGGCTTTAGGTGCTTCAAACGATGCTTCATCTCAGCCGTGGGGGACAGGGAATAAGAGCACTACTACAGATGACATCTTGGTAATCAACGCTATGGATGTCAAAGGCTTGGATTACAAGATGGCAAGATGTTGTCATCCTGTCTTCGGAGATGATGTCTTCGGTTTCGTCACAAGGACAGATGGCATCAAAATCCACAGGATGTCTTGCCCTAATGCTGCCCGCCTATTGGAAATGTATCCTTATAGAATCCAGAAAGTCAGATGGTCCGATGCACCTGGTTCTTCGTCATTCCAGACGACTCTTAGGTTGACGACTGTTGCGGACAGCATGGTCATCAATCAGATAATCGATATTGCAAACATCTTCAAGGCTTCGGTCCGTTCTTTCAATGTGTCTGAAAATCAGCACAATGAGACTTATATAATTACTATGAAGATAGCTGTGCCTTCCAATATGGAAATCGATAAGGTCATCTCCCAAGCGAAACTTCTAAAGAATGTCTTGAAAATCACAAGACTATAAAATTTATTTTTTCCAAACTTTAAGATATTCTTGCAGTGCCCACATCTCGTCGCGGTACTTGGCAGCAGCGTTGAAATCCAGTTCGGCAGCTGATTTTTCCATCTTATGCTTTGACTCTTCCGCTGATTTCTCTACCTGCTCTCTGGTCATAGATCTTATCACAGGGTCCTGAAGCACAGCTGCAAGGTCAGCCTTTATATAACCATTAACATAAGCCGAATCGCTGTCCCTCTTGGAATCGTGGCCCAAGCCGACACTAATCTTACCATTGCCCAACTCGCTTGGATTTGGGATATATGTAGGATTATCCACTGCGTTGGCAGCACTGACCCGGCCGCTAGGACCATTGAGAAGTCTAGGATTGATACCTTTGTCTTCATCTTTGTTGCCACCGGTCAGCTCTCTTGCAAGCAGATTCAGTTTGACTTCAACCTGTTTTGGGGTAATGTGGTGTATCTTGTTGAATTCAAGCTGCTTGGTCCTACGCCTATTTGTCTCTCTTATGGTTTCATCCATAGATTTGGTAATAGTATCAGCATACATTATCACAAGACCGTGAATGTTTCTTGCGGCCCTTCCTGCCGTCTGTGTCAGGGCTCTGCCCGACCTTAGGAAACCCTCTTTGTCTGCATCTAAGATTGCTACCAAAGACACTGTAGGAATGTCCAATCCCTCACGCAACAAGTTCACTCCCACCAGGACATCGAAAAGTCCGCCCTTGAAATCTTCAATGATCTCCACGCGTTCAGTGACATCTACGTCAGAATGAATGTATCGGCACCTGACGTCCATTTTGTCCAGAAAATCAGTCAACTCTTCTGCCATTCTCTTGGTCAATGTGGTCACCAATACTCTTTCATCGTTTAAGGCCCTTTTCCTGATTTCTTCCAACAGGTCATCAACTTGGTTTCTGGTCGGTCTAACTTCGATAGGGGGATCCAGAAGCCCGGTAGGTCTAACTACCTGCTCGACTACCAGCCCTCCTGATTTTTGAAGTTCATAGTCCGTCGGGGTGGCGCTGACATAAACCTTTTGGTCTGTAATATTTTCGAATTCATCGAAAGTCAGAGGCCTGTTGTCTGCTGCTGCCGGGAGGCGGAATCCGTATTCGACCAGAACTGATTTTCTTGAATGGTCTCCACCAAACATGGCCCTGACTTGAGGCAGAGTAACGTGGCTCTCATCTATGAATGTTATGAAATCTTTTGGAAAATAGTCAATTAGGCAGAATGGTCTCATCCCCGGAGTCCTGCCATCAAAATATCTCGAATAATTTTCTATCCCGGGACAATAGCCCATCTCCTTGATCATCTCCAAATCATATTCCACCCTTTGCTTCAGTCTCTTGGCTTCCAGAGGTTTGCCTATCTCTTCGAAATAGTCCAACTGCTTTTTCAAATCGTCTTGGATTTCACTTACAGCCTTGATTCCTCTCTCCTTGGATGTGACGAAGTTATTTGCCGGATAAATGTCGATTTCCTCAAGCGATTCCATAAATGCGCCTGTAACAGGCTCAATAATGGAAAGATTGTCAATCTCATCTCCGAAGAATTCAATTCTCACCGCATAATCCGCTCCCCCCAGATAGACATCCACTGTATCTCCTTTTACTCTGAAAGTGCCTCTCTTGAAATCCACTTCTGTTCTGGAATACAATGCATCAACCAATTGATATAAAAGTCTGGTAAGGCTTCGCTGTTCACCTTTGCTCACATGTATGGTTTGAGAATGAAAGTCTTCAGGGTTTCCGATGCCATAGAGGCAGGATACACTTGATACGACGATTACATCTCGTCTGCCCGACAATAGAGCTGAAGCGCAACTCAGCCTGAGTTTGTCAATCTGATCATTGATGCTAAGATCCTTTTCGATATAGGTATCGGTTGTAGGTAGGTAGGCCTCTGGCTGATAGTAATCGTAATAAGACACGAAATACTCTACAGCATTAGAGGGGAAAAATGATTTGAATTCACCATACAGTTGAGCTGCCAAAGTTTTGTTATGGCTTAGAATCAATGCCGGACGTTGGAGTCTCTCAATTACATTGGCCATCGTAAATGTTTTGCCGGATCCTGTCACTCCGAGCAGTGTGATATCGCTTACTCCTTCGGACAATGCAGAGCACAGGCCCTGTATAGCTTCTGGTTGGTCTCCGGACGGTTTATATGGGGATTCGAGTCTGAATTTCATACTTATGTTCTCTCTTTTGTACAAAGATACTTTTCTTTTTCGGCTTCTACAAGCTGATTATTAATCATTTGCCTTACAACTTAAGATTTAAATTATTTTTATCATTACTTGTTAAATATATATTTTTTAACTAAATTTGTGACAAAGTATGCAAAAGTGTACTAACGGACCGGCATAAAACAAATTATTATTAATATTTTTTAAACATTATGAAAGCTATTAAGAGTATTCTTGGAGTCTTTGCTTGTGCAACCCTCCTTAGCGTCTCCTTCAGTGCAAATGCGCAGGAGAACAGCAATCGCGATGCCAACGGCAAGATTGTTCGTGGTGCTTATGAGACCAATGGCCCTTGGGACAATTGGTTCATCGGTGTAGGCGCTGGCGTAAACTCCGTTTACAACGATGGTAACTTCGGCAAATATGGTTTTGCTACTGATGTTAATGTTGGAAAATGGTTCACTCCTTCAGTCGGAGCTCGTATTGGTTGGAGAGGCCTTACAAATGAGGCTAAGAAGACACAGCCTTCTACTCTTTCCGATGGCAAAATGAACGCATTCGATTTTTTCCACGGAGATTTGATGTGGAATATTTCAAATGCATTCAGCGGATATAAAGAGACCAGAGTATGGGATGTCATCCCTTATGCTCAGTTCGGTGGTTACTATTTCAAGAACAATGATACTGATTTCGATGGCGCAGAGCTTGGCTTCGGTGCCGGTATCCTCAATAATTTCCGTCTTGGCGGTCACGTTGATGCCTTCGTAGACCTTTCATTGACCACCTCAAGAGAGGGTGGATATTACAAAAACCCTGTAGGCAAATTTATCAATTTCCCATCTGCTACTGCAGGTCTTATATTCAATCTTGGCAAGACTGGCTTCCAGCGTCATAGTTCAATTGTTCCCGTAGTCGTTCCTGTACCTTTCACAACAGATCAGTACAACGCTCTTAAGAACAAATGCGCTGCCCTTGAAAAAGAGAACGCTGCCCTTAAAGACAGGATTGCCCAGCTCGAAGCTCAGAAACCTGATACAGTTTACGCTGCTGCTGAGGCTAAGGTAGTTACCCCAGCTACACTTTACTTCAATATCGGTGAGGCCAAACTTACTCCTCGTGAGCTTGCACACCTTGATTACTATGCGCAGAACGTACTTGCTAACTCTGATCAGAAGATCAGTGTTACTGGCTATGCAGACAAACAGACCGGTACAACTAAACGTAACCAGTACCTTTCTGACCAGCGTGCTAAATATGTTAAGGATCTTCTTGTTAAGAAATATGGTGTTTCAGAAGATAATATCACTGTCAAAGGTGAAGGCGCTTCCAGCAGTCTATTCAAGACAGCTTCTCTTAACAGAGTTGTAGTTATCAAGTAAATTCATTTACTGGAAATTAATGAGGGAGATATCAGGCTGATATCTCCCTTTTTTTATGTAATTTCGCAGCACAATAATTACTTATATGCGTTTACCTGCAGAATGGGAAAAACAGAGCGGCATTCAGTTGACTTGGCCGCATATTGATACTGACTGGTATCAGTTGGACAAGGTCTTGGAATGCTATGTCGAGATAGTTTCAGTCATTCAAAGATTTGAGCCTTTGATGATTGTGACAAGAAACATAGATGAAGCCAAATCTGATATTGTCAACATTTCCACTAAGAAAAGATTCAAAATTGATCTTGATGCCATCCGTTTCTATGAATGTCCACTGAATGACACTTGGGCCAGGGACCACGGTGGCATTTCTGTTTATGGGACCAAAGGTGAAAAGTATGTATACGATTTTGTATTCAATGGTTGGGGGCTGAAGTTCGGTGCGGCACTGGATAATCAGATTACTAAGAATATCTTTCTTCAGGGAGCTTTCCGGAATGATGTGATGGGAGTGGATATGAGGCCATTCGTATTGGAAGGAGGTAGCATTGATTGCGATGGAGCTGGTACTTTGCTGACTACTAAAGAGTGCCTTTGTTCAGTCAACAGAAATGAATATCTCACTAAGACGGAAATTGCCAGAGAACTCAAGCACGCATTTGGACTGAAACGGATACTTTGGCTGGAACATGGAGGAATAATCGGCGATGATACCGATTCTCACGTGGATATATTGGCCCGGTTCTGTTCCAAAGACACGATTGCTTATACTCAATGTACTGATATAAATGATGCCAATTATATAGAGCTTGCAGCAATGGAAGAGCAACTCAGAGGCTTTAAAAATGAAGATGGTAAATCATATAATCTGATTCCGTTGCCTTTGCCGGATCCTTTGTACCTGGATGACTATCGTCTGCCTGTGACTTACGCCAATTTCTTGATAGTCAATGGGGGCGTCTTGCTTCCGTCTGCCGATTCGGATAAAGACTACATTGCGAAGAGCCAGTTGGAAAAAGCCTTTCCAGATAGGGAAGTAGTGCTCATAGATTGTCGTCCGCTTCTTTCAGGACACGGTTCGCTCCATTGCATCACGATGCAGTTTCCGGAAGGTTGGTTGAAATAAATAATAACGATATGCATATACTTAATGTTGGAATGGTTCAGCAGTCTTGTACATCGGACGTTGAAGCTAATATTGAAAAATTAAAGGATAATATTCGTAAGTGTGCTTCTGCTGGAGCACAACTGATTGTCCTTCAAGAACTTCACAATTCATTGTATTTCTGTCAAACTGAAGATGCCTCTTTGTGCAACTTGGCGGAAACCATACCAGGACCATCGACTGAGTTATTCGGTGATTTGGCCAAGGAATTAGGCGTGGTCATTGTCCTGTCCTTGTTTGAGCGCAGGGCTCCCGGCCTTTATCACAATACTGCTGTTGTTATGGACAAAGATGGCAGTATAGCAGGTGAATATCGTAAGATGCACATTCCTGACGATCCTTGTTTCTACGAGAAATTCTATTTTACTCCAGGAGACAAAGGATTTACTCCAATCAAAACCTCACTTGGAACCTTGGGGGTGCTAGTATGTTGGGATCAGTGGTATCCGGAGGCTGCCAGGATGATGGCACTCAAAGGAGCCGAAATCCTTATTTACCCTACTGCGATTGGCGGGGTTGGTACAGATTCCAAAGATGAGCAAGCGGTCCAGCGTAATGCTTGGCAATTGGTTCAAAGGGGACATAGCGTTGCCAATGGACTTCCAGTCGTGACTGTAAATCGTACAGGCCACGAAGATGATCCGTCAGGAAAGACTATCGGCTTGGATTTCTGGGGACATTCGTTTGCAACAGGACCTCAAGGCGAGTTGCTTGCTGAATTCGGCGAAAATGAAGAAGGCGTCAAGGTCGTGGATATCGATCTGGATAGGACGGAATATGTCCGTCGCGGCTGGCCTTTCTTCCGTGATCGCAGAATAGATGCCTACAATGACATACTCAAGAGATACGGCAAATAACTTTTATCTGTATCTTGCCAACCGCTTGAGTTCATTGTCCACTATGATCTTGTCAATGATGGCGCAGACTACTTTGTATGTTCTGCTCTCTTTTGTGAAATTGGCCGGAGTTATGAAATTGGCCCTCCCTTGACGTTGGAGCTTTTGGGCATTTAATCTTTTGGCCGCATTCGTTGGGTTGAACACGGCTATTGAATTGCCACCGAACATATTTACAATCTTCATACAAGGCACATCCGTATCTCCATCACCGAAATAAATCATTCTGGTGAAAGGGACTCGTTTTTGTTCCTCACTCATACTTTCATTGACAAGTATATTGTCTCTGGCGCTGAATATCCCTTTGTTGATTTTGAAAAGGAATTGTGTTTTGGCCGTATAGTCAACGGCAATTCCAGGCCATTCGGCTTCACCGTTCTCATTGTAAAGGAAAGTGCAGGCGAAAATATGCTTGAATTCGTGGGCGATTGGGCAGCCTTCTATGATTTCCTTCAAACCCGAAGAGTTGATATAGTGCTCAATCCTGACTCCCTTTTTCTCCCCATATTCATTGATCGACTTGAACCATTCCTTTACTCCGTCGAAAAGTTGAATGTGTTGGCCGAATCGCTTGAAATCGCTTCTCCTGAGTTCGATTCCGTTCTTTTTGGCTTCATCGAACATCAATTTCATATAACTTAGGATGTTGCTGGCATCTTGTCCCTTGGCAATCCCGTCGCTCATCTGCCAGAATTCCTGGGGTGTCTTTCCTATGGCTTGGATGAAGCCGAATTCCTGCATATTGCCGGGAGACAAAGTCCCGTCAAAATCATATATCAGGGCAACGATTGGTTTTTTGTGCATATAATATGGTTGATTTGGTCAAATATAATCTTTCTAGTTGCAAAAAGTCGTAATTATATTTATTTTCGTGTAAATTATCTATAATTCAATTAATATGAATCACTATTTCACTCGCCTTCAGAATGCTATCAAGAGCTATTGGGATAAAACCGCGCTTTGCAATTATGAAGGAGAATCTTTCACTTTCTGTCAAATTGCCACAAAGATAGAAAAATTCCATATTCTGTTTCAGAATGCGGGCATAAAAAAAGGCGATAGAGTCGCTATTTGTGCCAGAAACTCAGCAAGATGGGGTATCTCTTTTCTTTCTTCGTTCACTTATGAGACTGTAACCGTCCCAATATTGGCAGATTTCAATCCTGAAAATGTGAATGCCCTAGTGGATCACTCGGAAAGCATAGTCCTTTTTACTGATGAGGATATCTGGAAAAAGTTGGATATTAGCAAAATGCCACACATCCGTGTGGTTGCAAATGTGTCTAATTTTGCCTTGTTGTATTGCAGTGATGATCAAGTCAAGCAGGCTTATGAAGGTCTGGATGCCGCATTTTCAGCTAAGTATCCAATGGGTTTCTCCAGAGAAAATGTTTCGTACAATACTAACAATTGGGATGACTTAGCCATAATCAATTATACTTCAGGCACTTCAAGTGCACCCAAAGGGGTTATGCTGCCTTATAGATGTCTTTGTGCTACAATCGATTACGGCCAGAGAAGGATTCCTTCTTCTCCTAAATACACTATGGTCTCTATGCTCCCGATGGCGCATATGTACGGACTGGCTTATGAGTTCCTATATCCATTGTGCAATGGAACATCCATTACTTTCCTCGGAAAGACTCCAAGCCCTTCCACTCTTCTGAAAGCGATGCACGATGTGAAGCCATATCAGATCATTACGGTTCCGCTAGTGATGGAAAAAGTTTTCAAAAGTTCCATCAAACCTGTACTTGACAAACCTATAATCAAGGTCTTGTTGCTCATTCCGGGAGTGAACAGATTGCTTCTCAACAAGATAAGAGATGGCATCATCAATGCTTTCGGTGGACAGATTCAGAACTTCATTATGGGAGGAGCACCTGTGAACCCGGAGATAGAGAAATGGTTCAGGAGGATGCGTTTGCCTTATACCATAGGTTACGGAATGACTGAGGCAGCCCCCTTGCTTGGATATGAGGATTGGGATAAATTTGCGATGGGATCCTGCGGTAAGGCTGTAGATTGCGCTGATGTCAAGATCGATTCTGAGGATCCGCGCCATATTCCTGGCGAAATCCTGGCTAAGGGAATGAATATTTGCACTGGCTATTACAAGAATCCTGTCGCTACTGCCAATGCTTTCACAGAGGATGGCTATCTTAGAACAGGAGATATGGGTATTGTTGATGAAGAAGGCAATATCTTCATTAAAGGCAGATGCAAGAGTATGTTCCTGTCTGCAAATGGCCAGAATATCTACCCTGAAGAAATAGAGGCTGTGGTCAACAATCAACTTTTTGTCGTTGAATCAGTCGTAGTAGAGAGAGCTTCGAAAATTGTAGCTTTGGTATATCTTGATCAGGAGGCGATGAAGAAGGCCGGACTTGACGCAGAAGCCATATCGGAAATTCCTGATCATATCAGGGTGGCTTCTAACAAACATCTGAACAATTACAGCCAGATTGTAAAGGTCGAGGTTCAGGACAAACCATTTGACAAGACACCTAAATTCTCAATAAAGAGATATTTGTACAAATAGAAGCAACGCTAGCCCGCCATTTTGCATCTATTCTACGTATCAATTTAATGATGGGATGTTAACGAGAATGAAATTATATATGTCAGTGACTGCTATCTTGTTGGCAGTCACTCTTTTTGTATTTCCGCAGAAGGCTTCGGCGCAATTTGAAGTCAGAGTTGGGATCTCCGGGTATCCGGCATCGGTAAATTCATATTACAATGATTGGGAAGGAACCCATTATTATGATGGTTACTATTATACGAGATCGATGGGACGAATGTATGATGATTATAATGGCGATTCATATTCGACAGGAACTATTTCATTGGAAATCAACTATTATCTCAAGAATTGGCTGGCATTGTCGATGGACTTTGGATACAACCACGTCTGGTCGAAAAGATATAATGGAATCAATGATTCTTACGCAGGAAAGCAAAGTGCAAATGCATTTTATGTCATACCTGAAATCAGATTCGCTTATCTGCATCATCCTGTCGTCAAATTGTATTCCGCTGTAGGAACAGGGATAGGAATATATGACAACTTTAAAGATATGGATTCCAAAGTGATGCCTGAGATTCAACTGGTGCCGATCGGTATAATGCTGGGACGTAAGCTTTTCGGCTTCGCTGAATTCGGTTGCGGAACAGTATATTGTGGATGCAAGGCTGGTATTGGATATAGATTTTAAAGGGTATGGTTATGAAAAAGATATATATACTGCTATTGGTTTGTGCGACTTGTTGCTCTTGCAAGTTGAGCAATGATGACGATTCTGCATATCGCGACAAGTATGCCATTGCCGGTTATTCTGACAATCTGATGGATAATTATGTTGATTGGACGGTACGGGCTATCGGTGGAAGCAAGACTCTGGACAATTATTTATCCCTTTCCGATGATCAAAAGAACAAATCAAGACTGAAAGATTATATTCAGGAATCCAGTAACGAATACAACACATATTATTTTGACGGGATCGGACGCTATATCAAGATGAACAATGGATGGGCTGTATATAGCAATAGATACAGCCTTACTACTCGTGTTATGGTCACTAAGAAGAATGACAGCACTTTTGTCGCTACAGTGATACCAAGCAATGCGGAAAAACAGTATTCTTTGGATATGACAGTGGATGCGGTATTCCATTCAGATCCGTTCCTTGGTGACTGGACTGTCAATGTCACAGGCGAGCGAACAGAAGATGGTGGATATATCGCAAATTTCTCAACAAAGGATATGGGCTTCTCTGAAACTATCAGTTTGTACACTACATATCAAGGATATTCTCACAAAGGTGTTTTTAATTTGACTATTTCTAAGAATGATGATGTCCTTAGCACTTGCAAGGCCGTTTATTTCGGTGGTAGCGCCAGCGTAATATATTACACAAGCGAAGGTGACATCTGATTATGACAAATTGTCATATTTTCTCCATTGGAATATTATTTGACTTATCAAAAGCCGGCCGTCGAGGTCGGCTTTTTCGGTCATATCGGCAGCCATCGATATTGAAATTATTTAAAAATATATCATTATGAGCAGTACTAATGGAAAGATTGGTGTAACCACCGAGAACATTTTCCCGGTGATAAAGCAGTTCTTGTATTCAGATCACGAGATTTTCTTGAGGGAATTGGTGGCAAACGCAGTGGATGCCACTCAAAAAATAAAAGCACTTGCTGCATCCGGTGACTTCAAAGGTGAGGTTGGCGAGCCAAAGGTTACAGTGGAATTGGACGAAGACAAGCATATTCTCAGAGTCATTGATAATGGTATCGGTATGACTGCTGACGAGGTTGACAAGTATATCAACCAGATAGCATTCTCCAGTGCAGGGGAGTTCCTTGCCAAGTTCAAGGATCAGGCTGGAAATATAATCGGCCATTTCGGATTGGGTTTCTATTCTGCCTTTATGGTCTCAAAAGAGGTCACAATTGAATCTCTGTCTTGGAAAGATGGTTCGAAGGCTGTGAAATGGACTTGTGATGGCAGTCCCGAGTACAAAATGGAGGACAGTGACAAGTCTGACAGAGGTACTGTGATAACTCTCTACCTTGATAATGATTCTGAGGAATTTGCAGCTAAAGGGCGTATTTCCGGATTGCTGAGTAAATATTGCAAATTTATGCCGGTTCCCGTCATTTTCGGCAAGGAACAGGAGTGGAAAGACGGCAAATATGTCGATACTGACAAAGACGAAGTCATCAATAAGGTCGAACCTCTATGGGTGCGCAAGCCTGCTGAACTCAAGGATGAAGATTATATGAATTTCTATCGCGCCCTCTATCCTAACGATGAGGAACCGATGTTCTATATTCATCTGAATGTGGATTATCCGTTCCATCTGACGGGTATCCTTTATTTCCCGAAGATCAAGGAGAGGATGGCTATTGATAAGAATAAGATCCAACTATATTGCGATAGGATGTTCGTTACGGACCACGTTGACAATATCGTCCCTGACTTCTTGACCTTGCTTCATGGTGTGATAGATTCTCCGGACATTCCTCTGAATGTGTCCAGAAGTTATCTTCAGAGCGATGCCAATGTGAAGAAAATCTCTGGTTACATCACAAAGAAAGTGGCTGATCGCCTTGGGGAAATATTCAAGGACCAGAGATCGGCATTTGAGAGCAAATGGGACAATCTGAAGCTGTTCATCGAGTATGGAATGCTTTCAGATGAGAAGTTCTGCGAGAGTGCTTTGAATTTCGCTTTATTCAAGAATACTGATGGCAAGTTCTTCAGTTTCGATGATTATAAGAAGGCTATCGAAGGTGCCCAGACTGATAAGGAAAAGAAACTCGTTTATCTTTATGCTACCGATGCTGATGCCCAGTATTCATATATTGAGGAAGCGAAGAACAAAGGCTATGATGTGCTTCTGATGGATTGCGAGCTGGATTCGCATTATATCAATCTGCTTGAGCAGAAACTGAAAGATTCCAGATTCGCCCGTGTGGATTCCGATTCCATTGACAATCTTATCCCTAAAGAAGAGAAGATAAAACCTCAGATGTCAGATGCTGACAACAAAGATCTGTCTGATATCTTCAAGTCCGTCCTTCCGAAAGAGAATGATTATTATGTGACTGCGGACAACCTTGGTGAAAATGAGGCTCCTATCCTGATCACCCAGAGCGAGTTTATGAGGCGTTATCGCGAGATGAGCGCTATGGGCGGAGGAATGAATTTCTATGGTGAGATGCCTGCTTCGTACAATATCACCGTGAATATGCAGAATCCTCTTGTTGCCAAGATAATGGATCTGAAGAAGGCCGAAATCAAACCTCAGGCCGAGGTCCCTTCAGCTCCTGAGAAGCCTAAGGATGCCAATGAGGAACAGACAAAGGCTTATGAGGCTGAAAAGGCAAAGAATGATGAGGTACGCAAGGCTGCCGAGGATGCCCATAAGGCCGATTTGGATAAGTTTGCAGGGGACAATGAAATCCTTCAACAGATCACTGATTTGGCTTTGCTTGCAAACGGGATGCTTAAGGGAAAGGCTTTGAGCAATTTTATCGCCCGCAGCCAGAAAGTTGTCGCTGAGGCATACAACAAATAATTGTCGGATGTAATAAGAAAAGGCGGCTGAAATTGCTTCCAGCCGCCTATATTTATTGTTTTCCCAATTGCGCCGTCGAATTCTGTATCAATAATTGTAGAGGTGCCAATTACCATACAATCCTCAGACAAATCACGGTCGATACAAGTTGCTGCAACCTCAGCAGTGTTCCTCAAATACTCCTCATTGAATGAGTCCAAATCATTCGAATAATGGTTGTCGCAAGATAAAATTCCGAATTACGATCGAACAACAAAAAGCCGAAAAGTTAACTGCTTTTCGGCTTTTTGCAGATATCTGTAAATCAGTAGATTACTTTAATATTCTTCTTCGTTGAAGAAAAAGTCATCTTTGGTCGGATAGTCTGGCCAGATGTCTTCGATACTCTCGTATATCTCACCATCATCTTCTAGTTCCTGAAGGTTCTCTATGACCTCTTCAGGGGCTCCGGAACGATTCGCATAGTCAATCAACTCGTCTTTGGTTGCCGGCCACGGCGCATCGTCCAAACTACCTGCTAATTCCAATGTCCAAAACATACCATTATATAATTTAAAAATTAATCCTGTATTTTAGGCGGCAAATATAGGCAAAAAATCAATAAAATGAATTTATTTTATCTAATTTTGTACCCAAATTCAGAAAAACGATATTGATGTCATATATTAAAGAAGAAAGATACGATGAGAATCTAACAAAAGAGATTGCTTCTCACGTCAAGGAGATACTTAGGCTTATTGGTGAAGACCCTGAAAGAGAAGGACTTCTGAAGACTCCTGAAAGGGTGGCCAAGTCCCTCCAATTCCTCACCCAAGGATATGGGCAGGATGGAGTGCAGATCATTAAGTCCGCGTTGTTCGACGAGAAATACAAGCAAATGGTTTTGGTTAAGAACATCGAGCTATATTCGATGTGCGAACATCATATGCTGCCTTTCATCGGAAAAGCTCATATTGCTTATATTCCAAATGGCAAGATTACCGGCCTCAGCAAAATTGCCAGAATCGTGGAAACTTATGCAAGAAGGCTTCAAGTCCAGGAACGTCTGACCGTAGAGATAAGGGATTGTATCCAAGAAGCACTTCACCCTCTCGGCGTGGCAGTAGTTATCGAAGCCAGCCATACTTGTATGCAAATTCGTGGGGTAGAAGAAGCGAATGCCATCACAACTACGTCTGCATTTTCCGGTGGCTTCCTTTCATCTGCCCGAACACGCAACGAATTCTTAAACCTTATCAGACAATAGATATTCACCTATATTTCATAGGACGTCGAAGGCAAAGATATGAGCCCTGTCGCAGCCCCAGGTAGAAGTTACTACAATACGTAATTTTTTGGTCTGTACAGGAGCAAATGTCACCTTGCGAAGCCTGAGGATATTCTCGGAATCTTCATATACCATTGTCCATTGCCCTTTTACAAATGCCTCGATACGGAAGCCCTTTGCCATCATTTCAGGCATAGCGACTCGACTGGTCGTAGCCTCCAGTTTGCGCATTCTTTTGCCTCTCTCCTTGAAATTGGAATCGAAAACAATCCTTGCGCCACTTACTGTTACAGCCTTCTTCCAGGAATAAGCAATCTTTTCCTCATTTGGAGCGACCCATACGCCATTATCTTCTCCGTTCCATTTGCGATCTATTCCATTGCGAAGAACATTTATTTCTTCAGGTACGGTGGCAGAACTAGTGAGAGTTGACACTTTGCGCCAACGATATGGCAACATGCTGTCGTCATCTTCCAGCATCGACTGGAGATCATCGATATAATCTTTCCTCACTCCAGCCGGATCTGTCTTTTTCTCAATGGCAATCGAAGCAGCCGTGCCCGCAGCCTGTCCTAATAGTGCGCAAGTAGCCATAACCCGAGTTGCGGAAAGCCCCATATGGGTAGCGGAAATGTCTCGTCCTGCGAACATAAGATTAGGAACATTTACAGAATAAAGACACTCAAAAGGGATTCCAAAGCATTGAGGTACAGAATGTTCTATAGAGATCCTGCCTTGTTTGTGAAAAGCATCAGGATCGTGATCATCCAATGACCAGCCGCCATAAGCAACTACGTCCGGGAAGTGGCCTCCGGACAATATATCGTTCTGATTCAGTATGTGAGGTCCGATGAACCTCGTTGATTCCCTCTTTCCTGGCAATGATCCTATCCAATCCAAATCGTAGCCCTTGCAGCGTCCGTCAGGATTATTCTTCATATATTCCCATACCCCATAAGCAATACGCTTTAGTTCGAACTGTATTGCATTGGCATCGTGGATGGTATCAAAGTTACCACCAAATTCAATCCACCAGAAATTATTTTCTTCAGGATAAAGCTTTTTGTAATTGAACTTGACTCCTGTTGTTGTGGATTTCGGCGTTGGATAGGCAAAATCGGCATCTGTGAAATGATATGCCCATTCCGGAGCCTTGAAAGGATGATCTTCGTCTGTCTTGCGAAGTTGAAGCAAAATGGAATTCCCCATAGTTTTCGAATCGCCACCGGTCTGCAGAAAAGTTTCGTTGAATTCACTAGGCATTTCCCGTCCGTGACGGAACTTGGCACCTGACAGTCTCAAGATACCATCCCCGGTGCAATCTATAAATATGGTCCCATATATTGAATACTTTGTGTAAGCATTTGTATTCCAAGCTTTTATAGCCTTAATCCTATCTCCATCCATTACTACGCCATTCACGGAAGTGTTCAGCAGCAATGTGATGTTGGGCTCTTTGACCACCATCGAATAAATTATATCATCCCAAAGCGTATATCTCTGAAGTGGGTTATAATAGAAATTGTTTAATTGGAGTTCCTCCAGAAGGCCTGCCTCCTGATTTTGGTCTCCGTGAGCCCCGACGATACCCATTCTCATTTCGCTTGAAGCATTGCCGCCCAATACTGGACGATCCTGCACCAATACGACTTTGCAGCCGTGCCTTGCGGCCGATACTGCTGCGCATACCCCTGCCAAACCACCACCCGCTACGACGACATCGCTTGACATTTCAACATTCTTGATTATTTGAGAATTCTGTTCAGTAAGCATTGAATCGGAATTGCTGCCTGTCAGTTCTTTCTGGGACTTTAAAGGAGAAAAAGTTCCTTGAGGATTGCTCTGTGAGAAAGCTGCTGTTGAAACGAAAATCATCAGCAATGCTGCCATTTTGAATAATTTGTCAGTCATAGTGTCATACATTTTCCCGTAAAGATAGCTTTTTTAATCTATGACTCCTTCAGCCTTGAATATCTTCGTAAGGATATCGACTGCAATTTCCACTTGTTCAATAGTATGAGTCGCCATTAGTGCAAAGCGGATTAGAACGTCTTTTTCTGGAACGGCAGGAGAGACCACCGGAGTAATGAATATTCCTTTTTCGTATGCCAATTTGACAATTTTCATTGCCTTGATAGAGTCTCGTACGAAAAGAGGAATGATGGGGGTTTGGGTGTGCCCCGTATCGAAACCATTGGCCTTAAATGCATTCTGTGCGTATTTCGTGACCTCCCATAGATGTTCGCGTCTCTGAGGCTCCGAAATCATAATGTCAAGTGCCGTTGAGGCAGCCGCCACTGAAGCAGGAGTCATCGAGGCACTGAAAATGAGAGATCTGGCATTATGTTTAAGGTAATTTATAATGGTATGGTCGCCAGAAATGAAACCGCCCAAAGATCCGAAACTTTTAGAGAAAGTGCCCATTATCAGATCAGTCTGCTTGGTTACACCGAAATAGTTTGAAGTTCCGGAACCATTTTCCCCAAGAACTCCAAGACTATGGGCATCGTCCACCATTACGCAGGCCCCATATTCTTCGCAAAGCCTGATTATGTCTGGAAGTAAGGCAATGTCTCCTTCCATAGAGTAGACACCGTCTACAACAATCAATTTGGCGGCGTTCTTCGGGGTGCGGGAAAGTTTCTTCTCCAAATCCTTCATATCATTATGAGCGAATTTGCGCACATCTGAGAATCCAAGCCTGCTGCCATCGATTATGCAGGCGTGATCAAGAGCATCCAAAAAGACGAAGCCACCTCTTGGGGATAAGGCACTGACAACACCTAGGTTAACCAAAAAACCTGCACTGAATGTCACAGCCTCTTCTTTCCCAACGAATTTGGCAAGCTTTGCCTCTAATTCTTCGTGAAGATCAAGTGTTCCATTGAGGAAACGGCTTCCAGAACAACTGGTTCCGTATTTCATTACTGCCTTGATTGCCGCTTCCTTAAGACGCGGATCGTCTGACAATCCCAGATATGAATTAGAGCCGAACATTAGGACTTCGGATCCGTCGGCCATCTTGACAACTGGGTCCTGACCTGAAGAAATTGGCCTATAATAAGGATAAATCCCTTGAGCCTTGATTTCTTGCGGCGCTGTATAGGCAGCGCACATTTCATAAATTTTGTTATACATCAATGCTAAATATTGTCAATAAAAATGTAAATATATAGCATTTTTGAGAATGATTGTCAACTAATCTGACACTAATTTAAGAAATTGTACTTATGGCTAATATAATGATACCTAAGTGGAAATGATGAATTACTGAACAGTTTTGTCTGTATTGTCCTCGTAATGAATTTTTTTTAACGAAGCTCGGCAAAGTGTGTCTTCCCCGGAACGGGCGGCGAAAAGGAATTCTCCTTTTTCTGTTTTCTTAAGTCCTATAGATACATTATTGCCACAACTGGCCTCGTGCCTGAAATTAATGTCCAACCTTACCGGTGAAGTCGTTGACAGGATGTCTTCTGGCAATAAGTCATAGAACATCTCGATATATCTGGTGTTGTTAAGATGGCCATTGAAATCGCAGGCGCAATATCCTACCTTTCTCACATCAGTAACTTCAGGGGAGAAATCAACAATCCTTCTCGGGCTTTTGCAAGGAATTCCGAGTTCAATTCCGCCTAATCCTAGATCAGGGAAAATAGGCTTTCTTGATTTTATGTCAAGAATGCACCATTCCGTAGTCCCGCGCCCTATCTCCCTACCTTCTTTGTCGGTGATTTTTACACACCTGTTGTATGTAATGCCGTCACCAGGGACTGGCCATACGGTCACATTCAATATGTCGTATAACCCTGGTCTTTTATCTATTTCAAAGGCGGACCTAAGCAATACCCAAGTCCTGTTGGCCTTTTTCATAACGTCTATCCCGTATCCTTCTTTCCTAATGTTCTGACCGATCGAATTGATAATGTCTCCACAAATAGAAGGAACGGTCACTTGCCCCTTGAAATCAATGTTTTCAGGAGCAACAGTAAAATTGTAAGTGTTCATAACCGTCTCATAATCTGTTCCATTGTCGGCAAAAGTACTAAAGACTATGATTGGGACGAAATACTTGTTACGAAAGGCATAGAAAATGTAATAAAACCCTTGTTTCGCAGGAAAAATGCCTTAAATTAGGGACAAAATTCTCTATTATTGAATTTCGTCCCTACATTATTTGGGACTAAAACAGATAAGAAATGAATACTGTATTGAGACTTTCCAAGGGTTATGCATCGCAACTTGTATATGTGCTTTTGCTACCTATGTTTTTCTTCTCTTTCTGTTTCGTATATGATCCTTTTTCTTTTCAAGACGTATACTATGTAGGAGGAAAGTCTCCTGCATTCCATCTCGTGATGCTCTCCTGCATTATGCTGGTAACATTGGCTATCACTAGGTTGATATTCAGTGCATTGTACAAGCACCTCACATTCAGGTGGTGGCATTATGCGATATGGTGCTTCGGTGAGGCTCTCATCATCTCATTTTTCTTTGCCCTTTACACCACCTTGTTTTATGGTGGAAGGATGCCTTATTTTACCTCCCTGCCACAATGCATCAGGTTGTCTTTCCTTACCTTGTTCTACCCTTATATTATCTTGATCCTATTGACTATTATTCGTAATAATGTTCTTGACTTAGAGTCCAAGACAGCTGGAACAGAGGATTCGCTTGTGAAGTTTTATGATGAGCATCAGAAGCTTAAGTTCACCATCGATCCTTCGGCTATAATCTACATTAGTGCCGAGATCAATTACGTCAAGATTCATTATCTGGAAAATGAACGTGTCAAAGAATATCTTCTTCGAAATTCTATGAAATCTCTTGAGCCTATTTCTGAAGGCCACGGACTAGTCAGATGCCATAGGTCATTCTTTGTCAACCCTCGTTTTGTAAAAGTTCTAAGCCGCGAAAAAGATGGAATCATTGCAGAATTCAAGATCGACAATGTCGCCAAGATACCTGTCGGAAAGCATTTCTTTGACCAACTCGCCGACCGCCTTTAATTGTCAGCCGTTTAATAATATCATTTTTTTTATTATTTTTACTGAACAATAACATTTTCTGATAATGGAAAACACTCACATAGTCATAATGGCTGGTGGCATAGGAAGCAGACTTTGGCCTATAAGTTCGCCAGATCATCCTAAACAATTTATGGATTTGCTTGGTATGGGCAAATCTCTGATCCAACTCACGGTGGACAGATTCCTACCCATCTGCGACATAAGCCATTTCTGGATTGTCACCTCATACAGATATGTGGAAATGGTTAAAGAACAATTACCTCAGATTCCTCAGCAGCAGATACTTGCAGAGCCGGAACCGAGAAATACCGCACCTTGCATTGCTTATGCTTGCTGGAAGATAGCGTCCAAGTTTCCAGATGCCAATATCGTGGTCACTCCATCTGATGCAGTTGTACTCCAGACTGAGAAATTTGCAAAGGTTATGGAGAAATCTCTTTTCCTGACAAACAATTCCTCAGCCATTGTCACCATAGGTATTCCTCCAACTCGTCCTGAAACAGGTTATGGATATATCTGTGCCAGCAGCAAGGTCTGGGATTCTGTGATTAAAGTTGCAGAATTCAAGGAAAAACCTGATTTGAAGACGGCAATGGAATATTTGAAGGCGGGCAATTATTTCTGGAATGCGGGTATCTTCGTTTGGAATGTCAATACTATCATCACGGAGTTGAGACAATACGCCCCTGGCATATCTGCCGTTATGGATGAACTCCTTCCATCGTTCTATACTGATAATGAGCAGACGGAACTTAAACGTCTTTTCGGCACTTGCGACAAGATTTCAATCGACTATGCAGTGATGGAGAAATCCAAGAAAATTTATCTCATTGCTAGCAACCTTGGTTGGAGCGACCTTGGAACTTGGGCGTCCCTCATGAAATTCATACCATCTGGAGAGGATAACAATGCAGTAGTCTGCGACAATGCCAGACTGTTCAATTGCAGCAATTGCGTTGTACACGCCGATGGATTGAAGAGCGTGGTTATCGAGGGCCTGCACGGATATATAGTGTCGGAGAAAGAAGGCAACCTTCTCATCTGCGAATTGAAAGAAGAACAAAATATTAGGGAATTTTCCCAGAATAAATCAAAATAACTCATTTATGAATATAGCAATTGTCGGGACTGGTTATGTCGGTCTTGTAAGTGGTACCTGTTTCGCTGAAATGGGAGTCAATGTCACCTGCGTTGATGTCAATCAGGAGAAGATCGACAGACTGTTGAAAGGCGACATTCCTATTTACGAGCCAGAACTTGACAATATGGTTCTGAAAAATGTAAAAGAAGGAAGACTTAAGTTTACAACAAGATTGCAAGATTGCCTGAATGATGTAGACATCGTCTTTGGTGCGGTAGGCACTCCTCCAGACGAGGACGGAAGTGCCGACTTGAGATATGTGATCGAAGTGGCAAGAACCATAGGAAAATATATGCAAAAGTATGTGCTTCTCGTGACGAAGTCCACTGTTCCGGTTGGTACAGCTGAGAAGGTAAGGAAAGCTATACAAGAAGAATTGGACAAGAGGGGAGTTGCCATTCCGTTCGATGTCGCTTCAAATCCTGAATTTCTCAAGGAAGGTTCTGCTGTAAATGATTTCATGAGCCCGGAAAGAGTGGTTGTGGGTGTGGACTCGGAAAAAGCGAAAGAGCTTATGACAAATCTTTACAGACCTTTGATGCTCAAGAGCTTCAGAGTCATATTCACTGATATTGCCTCTGCCGAAATGATCAAATATGCAGCCAATTCTATGCTTGCCACCAGAATCAGCTTTATGAACGATATCGCCAATTTATGCGAACTCGTTGGCGCTGATGTAAATATGGTCCGTCAGGGAATCGGCGCTGACAGCCGTATTGGAAGCAAGTTCCTCTATGCCGGTTGCGGCTATGGCGGAAGCTGTTTCCCGAAAGATGTCAAGGCGCTTATCAAGACTGCCGAGAAAAATGGATATTCAATGGGCGTTCTCAAGGCCGTTGATGAAGTCAACGAGGCTCAGAAGAAAGTCCTCTTCCATAAACTCTTCTCATATTTCAAGGGTGATTTGAACGGAAGGACGATAGGAATCTGGGGGCTTGCATTCAAACCGGAGACTGACGATATGCGTGAAGCTACTGCTTTGATTACCATAGATATGTTGCTTAAGGCCGGGTGCCAGGTAAGAGTCTTTGATCCTGTGGCAATGGAAGAATGTCAACGCCGTGTCGGGGACAAAGTCTATTATGCCAAAGATATGTATGATGCCATAGATGGCGCTGACGCTTTGATGCTTTTAACAGAATGGAAACTTTTCCGTATGCCTGATTGGGTTAAAATCAAGGGTATGATGAAGACGCCTCTTTTATTGGATGGAAGGAACATTTACTACCCTTCCGAGATGTCTAAGCTTGGTTTTGCATATAGCTGCATTGGCAGAAAATAATGGATCGTCCTTATTATCAAACATTGGTGGTTTCAGACCTCCATCTTGGCTCTCCTCACTCCAAGGTAAGGGAAGTATCTGATTTCTTGGCTTCTGTCGATTGCAAGAGGCTCATTATGAATGGCGACATCATAGATGGTTGGCAATTGGAAAACTCTGAGGATCAGAAGTGGACATCTTGGCATTCCAATTTTTTCAAAGTCATTCTCGATATGGTCGAACGCCATAACACGGAAATAATCTATGTCCTTGGAAACCACGATGATTTCTTGGACAGGATTGCTCCTGTGAAGATGTTTGGAATGAGAATAGTCAATGATTTTATCATTGATGAGAAAGAACATAGATATATTGTCATTCACGGCCACGCATTTGACAGTATCACTGCCAGATTGACTTTCATTGCCAGGCTTGGGGATATCGCATACAATGCACTTATCCGATTCAACAATATATGGAATAGGGCGAGAGTAAAGAGTGGAAAGCCATATTATTCTCTTTCTCAAGTACTTAAGCAGAAAGTTAAAGAAGCTGTTTCCGCTATAAGCGGTTTTGAGAAGGATATAGAATTATTTGCACGTTCCAAAGGTTGCGATGGGATTATTTGCGGGCATACACATCATCCGGAAGATAAGATGCTTCACGGAGTCCATTATCTGAATTCTGGGGATTGGGTGGAATCCTTGACGGCTCTTGCAGAAGATTTTGACGGAAAATGGCAATTGATTAATTATAGGGATTTGATTAAGCAAACGACTTAAAGAAATGAAGTATTTGTTCATAGTTCAAGGAGAGGGGAGAGGACATCTTACCCAAGCAATGACTATGGAAAAATTGCTTTTGGATCGTGGACATCAGGTTGTCGGTATCTTGGTCGGAAGGAGTCCTCTCAGAAAAATACCTGATTTCTTCGAAAAAGGTGTCAGTTCACAGATATCTTTTTTTGATTCCTTCAATTTCGTCCCTTCATTCAAGAATAAGAGGCCAAATGTGTTTAGGACTGTAATTTACAATCTAATACACGCTGCGGAGTTCTTCCCTTCAATCAGGTTTGTAACTAGGACTATCAAAGACACTAAGCCTGATGTCGTTATCAATTTCTATGAGTTGATAGGTTCATTCGGCTATTTGCTTAGTCGCACAAAGGCTCCTGAAGTCTGCATAGGTCATCAATATCTTCTTTTGCACAGAGATTTCAATATTCCCGAGTTCGGCTACGAAGGGCATTTGGCATTGAATCTCTATTCGAAGATGACTTCTATGGGCGCCAAGGAAAGGTTGGCTCTTTCATTTAGAAGTATGCCTGACGATCCCAAACATAGGATCATAGTAGTTCCTCCGTTGCTAAGGTCTGAGGTGCTCGCTTATTCAAGGAATGGTATTGGCGATCAACGCATTGTAGATGGCGATTATATTCTTGGGTATATGCTGAATTCAGGTTTTGCCCACGATGTCATGCATTGGCATTATGACCATCCGCAGACGCAATTGCGTTTCTTCTGGGATAAAGCGGATGCTGCTCCTGTGAAAAAGTATGACGATACTTTGACATTCTATTATCTTAATGACAAGGAATTTCTCAAGCAAATGGCAGGATGCAAGGCTTATGCTTCCACTGCCGGTTTCGAATCCATTTGCGAGGCAATGTATATGGGTAAGCCATTGTTGATGGTCCCTTCGCATATCGAGCAGAAATGCAATGCTTTCGATGCTACCAGATTCAATGCTGCCGTGGAGGCCCAAGAGTTCGATCTGAGTGTATTGCTGGATTTTGCTGATAATGAATTCCGCAAGGATGAGAAATTCTCAGAATGGGCGTTATCGGCCCGCGAGGTGTTCATTAATGTTCTGGAGGGGTTGGAATCCAAAAGATAAAGTGAAAAAAACTCTAAAATATTTGGAGTTTTGCCACTAAAGCCATACCTTTGCAATCCCAATTTGGAATCGAAAGATAAATCAATGAGGTTGGAAAGATTCGTTAGCTCAGTTGGTAGAGCACAACACTTTTAATGTTGGGGTCTCGGGTTCGAGCCCCGAACGGATCACTAAAAGGCGAAAGCCTTTTATGAATTGCTTCGTTAGCTCAGTTGGTAGAGCATGGCACTCTTAATGCCGGGGTCTAGGGTTCGAGCCCCTAACGGAGCACCAGAAAAGAGACAGTCGATTTGACTGTCTCTTTTTTGTGTTATTCCTATAAAATTGATAAATTTGTAGTAACATTGTATCGTTAGACCATATTTTTTACATATTTTTTTATCATTTTTAAAATGAAAACAATTACAGCTATTATTCCTGTACGTGCAGGCAGTACCAGGCTGAAGAACAAGAACATCTCTCCTTTCGCAGGGACAAATCTTCTTCTCAACAAAATTGCCCAGCTCAAGCAGGTTAAGGAAATCACTAGAATAGTGGTTTCATCTGATTCGGACGTTATGCTAGAAATGGCCAGAAGGGCCGGAGCAGACACTCACAAACGAGCTCCTGAGTACTGCGACGAGAAAACTAAAACTTTCGGCGAAGTCGTACGCCATATTGCAGAAAGCGTCGACGGGGAAACCATCCTATGGGCCACCTGCACATCTCCACTTGTATTTCCTAAAGACTACAGGAAAGCGATTTCTGAATATTACCCAGCTCTCGAGAAGGGCTATGATTCACTTATGAGCGTAGAAAGTTTCAAGAGGTATGTATGGACAGAAGAAGGCCCTCTCAACTACGAATTAGGCCTGAAACACGTTCCATCCCAGCAACTGCCGGTAATGTATTTCGTCACTGATGGAATCTTGATGGCCCCAAGAGAGAAGATGATTGAATGGTCATACTTCCACGGCAAACACCCATACAAATTCGTCGTAAGCAAGAGAAACGCTTGCGACATTGACGACGGACTCGACCTAGCTCAGGCAAGAGCCTGGCTGGATCTCGACGATTCCGTATCAGACTTAGATCCTGACTACAAAGAAGGCGAATAACTCCTATCTGGTAATAATTATAAAGATGGCTTGCAATTATTTGCAGGCCATTATTTTTAGAATTAGATTGTCAGTGGACTGCATCCCCTCGCTACCTATCTGCCCGAGATTCCGGATGGTCTTTTCAATATCTTTGTCAATGATGCCATCATTTTCGCTGACGCAAATTCCATCCAAAGCCAATACGGCAGACTGGATCGAACTATAAACCCCAGACGCGACTTTCATAGCACAGCCTACCTTTGCTCCATCACAGACCATACCAGTGATATTACCGATCATATTCTTGATCGTTGCACAAACCTGTTCGTATGACCCGCCTTTGAGAAAAACTATACCACAAGAAGAACCGGTAGAAGCAACCACGCAGCCGCAAAGAGCCGAAAGTTTGCCCAGATATCCTTTGATATGAATGGCAAGCAAATTACTCATAATAAGTGCACGAGCCAGATCTTCATCTGAAATATCATATTTCATAGCATATGCAATCACAGGCATACTTACGGTAATCCCTTGGTTTCCACTTCCCGAATTGCTCATAGCAGGAAGAGTGCATCCTGCCATCCTTGCATCGGAGGCCGCAGCAGTTATCCCCATAGCAAAACTCATAAAGTCATCACCGAACACTGAATCTTGATTGGACTTGATAGTCTTACCAACCATAAGTCCGTAATTTCCTGACAAACCCTCTTCTGCAAGAGCCAGATTCATTGTCTTGTCTTCAAGTATGAATTTGATATCCTCAAATTCAGCCTCATTGGCAAAATTATATATCTCCTTGACTGTCAGATGGTAATCCTTTGTTTCCTTTTCTGTCGCATTGCTATTGCCCTCAGCTGAACTGGAACTCAGGATCTTTCCATCAAAACTCGTTTCCACGATCTTATCGTGGTCGCAGGCGATTACGGCCGTGGATTCGTCTTTCTTTCCAAGTTTCACTGTCGCCTTCACATACAATTTCTGATCTGTATCGGCAATTCCAATGTATACTTTATTATTTTTGACCAATTCTTTAGCCCTTTCAACAGCTCCTTTATCAAGGTCGTGCAACACTTCCAGTCCATAAGATGACTTTCCGCATACGGCCCCAAGGGCGGCAGCGATGCTCAAGCCTATCATTCCCGTTCCCGGGACTCCGACTCCCATCCCATTCTTGAGGATATTTCCACTGACCTCGACTTTAATGTCAAAATCGGCAGTTTGCCTCCAAAGAGGGCACTGAGACTTACATTCAGTGCAATTCTCCGAAATGATTTCAATCGCTTTTGCTACCGCAAGGGCAACAGCGATAGGTTCAGTACAGCCCAATGCGGGTTTGACTTCTTTGTGGATCAATTCAATAAGTTCTGCTTGACGTGGTGTCATAAATTTTAATATTTATTTTTCAGACTTGAAGAATGTCATAGAATTAGAGATTATAGCCTTAATATCGGATTCTTGCGTTACAGTTTCAATAGGGAAGCCGAAACTTATAACCTTGTATCCTTTTCCCTTGAAACATACAGCTGCAGAGATGTTAGTGTCAGTGTACCTGAAGAATGTCTTTGCATTTGATGAGGCAGGCACGATACCATCAACCGTCTCAACGTTGTATATCTCAGAGTTAGGCAGTCTGTGAAAAGAAACAGGCTTCGTAATTCCAACAGGATCTATCATAGTATTATGAATGATCCAAGCCTGACCGGCTCTGCTTGCATAATTGGTAAGCCATTTGTATCCAAGCACTTCTTCCACGAATTTCTCAGATTTGTTTCTGGCTGAAGTATCTACTGAAATCGGGTAGACCATATCCCATACGTCAGTGCCGATGTGAGCACCTGATATAAGGACATTTCTTCCTTCAGATGTGTATTTTCTCAAAGATTCCTGGAATTTGGCGGGGAACACAGAAAACTTGTTTGGCATGGCACCTCTGCCGATTTTTGTCGTAACCTGTTTGCCGCAAATGATGTCTGCGGCAAAAGATGATCGCCATAGGTCTGGTACGGCATCGAAAGCATCTCTGCTCACAGAATAGAATGGGTATCCGATGCTCATCAAAGCCTTCCCATGTACATAAGGGAAATCGAAAGTATTGCCAGTAATGAGTTTTCCTGCTTGGTCGGAATAACTTGCTCCGAATCCAGGGTTGTCATCATCAGCCCAGGCCAGTTCGCGACGGAACTGATACATTTCCCCGATAAAATTTATCTCATTCATATAAGGAATGCCGCTATCCAGATCGTCATTGAAACCGGCGTAAGTAGGGGTGTCGAACCAAGTAGGACCCGATACCCTGTCGAAATTGTTGACCACCATAACGGTATTATCTTCATTTGTCACAGATGGAACACCTATACTCAATATCTCTGAAGGGAAACTCTTGCCTCCATCATTGAAAGCCGTTACCTTGAAACTGTAAAGATGACCCTTCTTGATGCTGACTTCAGTAGACAATCTCCCTCCGTTATTGTAAATATCCTTGATGATGGTACCTTCATCGAAAGCCCCATCATCCATCCTGGTGTAGAGTATGTATCCATTTGGATCAGCAGTAGACTCCAACGAATCGATTGTTGGCAGCCAACTGATCTCAGCCTTATTATTTCCTCCTCTCTTGCGTGAGAATGACACGGCAAGTGAATGTACTGGCAAGGGCTCGACCTCATAACTGCATCCATATCGGTTGCTAAGGTACTTAAGTATGCCTTTATATATGGCACGGCTGACTGTGAATCTGAATTCAGGGTCAAGGCCGTATTTCATATCCGAAAAATTCTGATGAGAAAGGAATTCCAGTAGCATTGCAGGAACATTTGTGCTTCTGGACTCGCTGTAAGACCTATCCCAAAGGAATCGTCTGCTCCATTGAGGTTCGTATTGCGTCCTCACATCATTTACAATCTGAGTCTGCACCAAATCTGCCAATTCGCGACAAGTCATACGATCTTCACCATCTGGCAGTTTCTGGCTCCCTTCGCTCAGCAAAGAATATATTGACAATGTCCCTATGATTGAATCATTCGGTGTCGTACCGGCATCTGTATGGAAGGCCAATGAAAGGTCGAAAGGAATCCCTTTGCCTGAAGCCTTTGGATTAACTCTGGACCCACCGGCCATCATTGACACCCAGGCTCCTCTGTCTGCATAATCATTGGTATAATCGTTCTCCCATTTTTTCGTAATCGTAGAGTCTACACCTGCCCACTGCATCCAGTAAAGGGCACCTTCGGCAAATGAAGGAAGTCCTGAAAGCGTGTAAGATGAAACAGGATCGCTATCCAAACCCCTGGCAATCTTACCCATACCGCCTCCAATCTTGACCGCATCCGCTGTCACCACTGAACCCTTGACATATTTTCTGCCTGATGGGAGAGAATTGTCTACTGTGACGAATGCTTCAGTGCCTTTGGCAAACTCGAAAGTTCCAAGATATATCCAGGTGCTACCTCCCATTGTCTGGTTCACAATGAATTCGGTATCTCCTCCCAAGTGATGAACCGTATAATGTGCCGAAGTAGTGCTGTTTGGCAATGTCTTATAAGAAATGTAAACGGCATATTGCCCTCTTTCAGGGATTGAAGGAATCCATCTTGCCTCAGCTTTCTCTGCTGATTTGCCCTTAGCCACAACGGATTGCCTGACAGTGCCCATTGTAAACGGATTGTCTGTGCCAGTATATATCATTTTCTTATCCGAGAATCCAGTACCTGCGTCTGTCCAAGTGCCAGTCTCTTTGTATTCGCCAGTGCCCCTGGTCAACCCAATGCGATTATCGGTAAATGAAGAATCGTTGTCCACCACAACTTCGTGGACCTGAGTATCTCTTTCCCTCGGTGTCATCACGTAGGCTCCTGCATTTTCCAGCATTGGTATTAGAAATGGCAGAACATAACTTTGTGTGTACATATCCTCCACAGTCCTGAACAGTGGTGCCCTTTGCCATTCCCATCTCTCAGTCTTGGCTTCATAGTATCTTCCGTGGCTTTGCCAAAGTGCGATATATCGGCCGTAAAGTCCTTTGTTATATGATTGATTGTGAGGATTCTGGACCATATATGGGAAATTCCTCTTGCGAGGGTCCGAAACCCTGTAGCCATTGGAAGAAGACCTGCCATCATTTTTCAGATTCGGGACCACAAGGTCGGAAAGGGACGTCCTTTTGCAGAAAATCTGTCCGACTTTGCAGTGCTTGTATTCAGCCGGGAAAAGACTCTTCATTTCGGATTTCAGCCATTGGACATCATCCGATCGCCACGGGTAATCAGCAAGCTTTTCATTGAAATAGAAATCAAGAAGATGACCTCTCTTCATTATCTTTTCCAATGTCAACCTTGATGTAACTGAAGTTCTGGCTTTGAGAAGTGTGCTCACGGAGTCGCAAACGGGCTTGAATTCTGCAATAAATGTGCTTTGAGCTTGTCCTGAAATTGAAATCAAGCAGAGCAAAGACAAAGCGAATACTACCTTTTTCAACATCATATATTCCTCTTATTTCTTAAAATGTTCACTATGAAAACCGCCAATGAACTTATAGCCAATGCTATGGAGTCTGCCCTGAAATCGGTAATGTCGCAACTCCTATAACTTGTAAAAGACTGGCCAATCTCAGTCGCTCCTGCAAGGATGCAGCCGATGAAGAATGTCCCAAGTGCGAAAAATACTGTGTTAAGGGATTTTGTACTTGTTTTATGGAAAGAAAGTCCCATAAGGATAGGGAATGGCAAGAACATTATGAAATGCACAATCTTGTCCATAGGAATACCCAAGAACTTCTTCTCTATTTCTGGCAGATTCTCGAAGTGGCCGAAACATACAATGACCACAGCGATCAAATAGAGAATGAACAATATCCTCGATATCTTTTTTAATCTTGATGCCATTGTCTATTTCAATATAAGTTCGCCGAAACATTCAGGCCTATGGAAATCAGGTTTTGCCGCCTTAATTTTGTTCCAACTCAGGAAATGGGGATGTGCAGTCTTGTCTCCGCATTTGTAGAAATTCGCCATCAGCCTAATTGGCAGATGGTCAGGATCCAATCCAAGGAAATCAAACGGAATTACCATTCCTACGCTCCAGCCGAAAATCTTATCTGACAGATTGATTTCCTTGCGAGGAAGAGTCGTATGTCGTATGACTTCACCTATCCTTTCAGGGCTTTGGAGCCATCGACCGTTACGGTTGGTTCCTTTCCCGACCTTAAGAGTCCCAATGCAAGTGATCTCGCAATTGTAATAAGTACCATCGTAAGGGTCGGCGAGGAAGAACTCACAGCAACTGTCTTCCCAGGTAATGCCATTGTCGTTCATCTCTGTGGCCCTTAGATCAAGTCCGCGAACGTGATAAAGGACTGCCAGATGAGTTTTGCTTCGCGCAATAGAAAATACGCAATCAGGACAATAAGGAAACTCTTTTGGCCAATTGACCTCATTTACCACTCCTTTGGACGCTCCTGTCTCCATTGCGAGGTCCAATTCGGAGTAATTCATTTTTTCAAGTCCTTCAATGAGTGGAACTGTAAGTTGTTTGATATCTCTCATAATTTGACAGGTTACAAAGCCTGCATATCGTTTAATTTCTTGTAATAGCCATTCATTCCTATCAATTCTTCGTGCTTGCCTCTCTCAACTATCCTGCCATCCTTCATTACTATGATCTCATCAGCATTCTTGATAGTGGACAACCTGTGGGCTATGGCTATTGTGGTCCTTGTGGACATAAGCCTGTCCAATGCCTCCTGAACCAATCTCTCGGATTCAGTATCCAAGGCCGCCGTGGCCTCGTCAAGGATCAGGATAGGCGGGTTCTTCAATATGGCTCTGGCGATGGAAAGCCTTTGCCTCTGGCCACCGGAAAGTTTCACCCCTCGGTCTCCGATATTGGTACCATAGCCTTCTTCCTTCTCCACGATGAACTCGTCTGCATTTGCAATTTTTGCCGCTTCAATGACTTGTTCCTTAGTCGCATTCTCCACCCCGAATGCTATATTGTTGAAAATGGTATCGTTGAACAAAATAGGATCTTGATTCACAATTCCCATCATACTTCTTAGTTCGCTTATGCGTATGTCCTTGATATCTGCCCCATCGATGAAAATATGGCCTGATAACGCATCATAGAATCTTGGAATGAGGTCCACAAGAGTCGATTTGCCAGCACCTGATTCTCCAACTATAGCAACAGTCTTTCCTTTGGCGACTTCCAAATCGATATCGAAGAGGACTTGACGCCCATTCTGATAAGAGAAGTTCACGTGTTCAAAAGATATCTTCTCGTTGAACTTGCGGAACTCCTTTGGACTTTCAATTTCCACGATGTCATTTTTGGCATCCAAAATTTTGTTGATTCTCTCCATTGAGGCAAGGCCCTTCGGAATGCCATAGCCTGCCTTGGTCAATTCCTTAAGAGGATTGATTATGCTATAGAGCATAACAAGGAAGAAAATGAATGTCGGTGCGTCGATAGGGGAATGCTGCCTTAGAATAAGGATTCCACCGAAGCATAGTACAAATGCAATCATTACAGTACCAAGAAATTCGCTCACTGGATGTGCAAGAGCCTGACGGATTCCCACCCTGTTGTTCTTCTTCCTCATAGCCTCCGTGACATTCTTGAACCTGACTGACATCTTTTTCTCTGCTATGAAAGCCTTGATTACACGCAATCCTCCCAAAGTCTCTTCGATCTGAGCCATAGTGTCGCTCCACAGATTCTGAGCTTCGAGGGAACGGCGTTTCAACTGCTTGCCAATAACTCCCATCAGCCAAGCCATAATAGGCACGAACAATATTGTAAAGAGAGTCATCTGCCAACTTATGAAGAATAAGGTCACCAGATAGAAAGTGATGAGGATAGGATCTTTGATCAGAATGTCTATTGAACTCGTGATGGAATTTTCCACTTCCATCACGTCGCCGCTCATCCTTGCGATGATATCGCCTTTTTTCTCCTGTGAGAAGAATCCCAGAGGCAATCTCAAGATTTTATTGTATATCTGCATCCTGATGTCTTTCACAATGCCCGTCCTGATAGGGATCATAACGGCGGAAGAACCGAAATAGCAGGCTGTCTTCAACAATGTCATAGTAGCCAGCGTGACACAGAGCAATATCAATGTCTGCGAAGCCCCGTTCAAAGCCATATAATGAGAAACGGCGTAGTAAGCATTGTTCACCACTTTGTCTTTTAATTCCCCGGCACCGTCCCACGGCATAAATCTATATACAGTAGTGTTCAGTTTGAACAAAATCTGCAACATAGGGACAATTAGAGAGAATGAAAAGATATTGAAAAGTGCAGAAAGGATGTTCAGTCCGACAGATTCGGCCAGAAATCTTTTATAGGGAGCTACGTAACGTAGCATCATTTGCAGAAACTCCTTCATTTATAGAGGTATGTTATTATAGACTGCAAATTTAATGTTTTTTCTCATTTCTTTCTTATATTTGCCGAGTAAAAGCCGTGTTACTAAACCTAAGACCGAGTATAACGACTTCATAAGATGATTCTTTTCGACGCTGAACGCCTAAAATGGCCAAATTTCGGTTTCTATACCTTCGCCGAGCATCTGGGACGAGCCTTGTCGATTGAGGCACGCAACAGAGGCGTAAAGATGGGTTTTTTCCTTCCTGAACAACATATCGGCAGATATGGGGACGATATGTCCTATGTCGTTGCAAAGGAATGGTATCGGCACATATTTCCATTATCGTCATCGGAATATCAGTTGTTCCACGCCAGCAGGCAGAGGTGTCCTTACATACCTTTTTCCGACAAGATAAAGGTCCTGATGACAGTTCACGACCTCAATTATTTGTATTCCAAGGTTCCGAGCAAGCACCCAAGATACAGACTGCATTATCAGCACTCCATAAACAAGGCTGACAGATTGGTCGCAATTTCGGAGTTTGCAAAAAAAGATATCCTGGAACACTTGGATGTCAGAGGCAAGAAAGTAGATGTCATATATAATGGCCTATATGAGTTTAAGGGGACCCCTGTTCCTCCTATAGATATCCCCAAGAAGCCATATATCTTCACAGTAGGGACTGTCATAGACAAGAAAAATTTCCACGTACTTCCATCCATCTTGGTAGGGAACGATTACGAATTGATCATAGCCGGACTGATCTGCAGTGAACCTTATGCAAAATTTATAATGGATGAGGCCCGCAAGTGGGGAGTAGAAGACAGAGTCAAAATCACGGGTCCTGTTTCTGAGGAAGTAAAATATTGGTACTTGGAACATTGCGCCGCTTTCAGTTTTCCTTCCATTTCGGAAGGATTTGCTATGCCGATTTTGGAGGCAATGTATTACGGAAAGCCTGTTTTTGTTTCAGACCATACTTGCATCCCGGAGATTGCGGGGGATTGCGCCTTCTATTTCAACCACGAATTCGACAGAAGGGCAATGCAGGAAGAGTTTGCCAAAGGAATGGATGCCTTTGCCCGTCACGAGATTGATCCTCAGAAGATTATAGATCACGCCAAGTCTTTCACTTGGGCCAGGACAGCACATCAGTACTTTGATATTTACGATGAAATGCTTGGTGAATAAAGTTATATCAGTTCATCCAACCAATTGAAAATCAGCCATACTCTTTTCTTCAATACGGACATATCCAAAGTGTCGACCGTATCGACCGGTTTATTGTTGTTCATAGTGATGCCCGAAGTGAATAGGACTGCAGGAACTTTGCCATTGATAAACACCTTCTGGTCTGATACCCGATAATAGAAAAGTCTGGTGAAATCTTTGCTGCCGTAATAATCTGTTGCGATTTCCAACCCAATGTCCAATCTGGAGTTGCAATTGCGAAGCATATCGCCATAATAACCATTTTTTCCTGGCAACATAATGAGGTAATCTTTTCGCCCTGATTGCAAAGGCGATAATGTGCTGCCTATCTGATCGATGTTCACCATTACTGAGATATTATTCTTGGTAATGGTGGCTCCTGTCACTGGATTTTTAATCCATCCCAGATTAAGAATGTCCCAGAAATACTGTGACCCATTCATATTCAATTCTTTGGCATCGAAAGCAATGAATATTACATTTGCCGAATAGTTCTTCCCTAGTCTGTGCATAGACCTGAACATATTGGCCAGATTCAGCATTGCAGCGACCCCTGAAGCATTGCTGTCGGCACCAGGGAAAATCTTTCCCCCCAATATTCCTAAGTGATCGTAATGTGCCGCCACGATGATGTAATTGTCTGAAGTCCCAGGCAACATCGCAAGGATATTATGTCCGACTTCGCCACCTGGAAGGGCAAAACTTTGTGAATAACTTCTGTTGAAAGGTACTAATCCGAAACCCTCCATACGTCTTGCAATCCAAAAAGCGGCTTCAGCATTGTCCCCGGCCCTTCTCCCTTTGCAGAGCGAATCGGACAGGAAGGCAATGTCATTTTGCAAACGTCCCTCAGTCAGTACATTCAGGGCGTTGCGGTTGGTTGGAATGAATATTTTGTCTTGGACATTGCTCCCAAAGGCCTCCATTGTGCCTGACAACCACAAGACTGCGAGAAGTGACGAGGCCTTGAATATGAAATTATTTACTGAAAACACTATCTTGGGCACGATTAATGATTATATTTGCCGATTGAATATTGTCCCAAAAATACTTATTTTATTTGTCATTCGAAAATTATCTGTGAGGGTTGCGATGAAAGAGCGTATTCATAAATTATTTTATCCCAGAAGTATCAGCAAGATAATGCTGGCTTTATCGCTTTTGGTTGCATTTCCCCTGCTTTCATCAGCACAGTATGACCACGATGTCTTCTACAATCGCGGCCGTCAAGCCATTTCCGATGGAAAATATTCCACAGCGATTGAAAATTTCAATATACTCGCCAGACTCGACACTACCGATTATTGGGCTTTCTTCTTCAGGGGAATTGCCAAATACAACCTTGGAGACCTGAGAGGAGCACAGAGGGATTTTGAAACGTCTATCAGAATTGATCCCGTTTTCACCAATGGCTATCATTATAGAGCTATAACTCTCAGCAGGATAGGTAAATACGATGAAGCCTTGAAAGACTTGCAAAAAGCGATTGATCTGCGTCCTGGATATGAAGGATTGTATTTCAGCAGGGGAGTGACGTACTTCCTGGCTCAGCAATTCCAAAATGCAGTATCGGATTTCAATTATTATATTAGGAAAGAGCCGAAAGATCCGTCCGCATACCTTAATAGGGGAGCCTCGTATCTTTTCCTGAGCGATACTTCGAAGGCGATAAATGATTATAACAAAGCCATCAAGTTGGACAGGTTCGAGCCTGAAGGCTATATTCGCCGAGGTCGCCTTTATGCTGCCCAAGGGAAATTCGATGATGCCATCAGGGATCTGGACAAGGCTATCAAATTGGACTCCACCAATACATTTGCATATTTCAACAGAGCCTTACTATATTATGACAGAAAGAATTACAATTCAGCAATGGCAGACCTTAACCGGGTTCTCAAAGATGAACCAGGCAATGCACTTACACTTTATAATCGAAGTTTGATAAGTGCTCAAGTAGGCAATTTGGAAGGTGCCCTTGAGGATATGGACAGAGTCATCAATATCAATCCCAACAATGTCCTAGCCTATTTCAACAGAGCATCTTATTTCATTGAGATGAGACGGTGGAACGATGCGTTGGAAGATTACAACAAGGCCATTGACCTCTATCCTGATTTCGCCAAGGCATATATCAATCGCTCGTTTGTGGAGAATATGCTAGGTCATAAACAGGCTTCCAAGGAAGATTACAAGACCGCTTCACGAAAAGTGCAGGAGTATTGGGCCAAGAATCAGGCTGACAAAGGCTCATTTGCCGATACCACCAAGAAGTACAGTTCGCTTCTGTCATTGGACGCCGATTTCGCCAAGAAGGATTTCAACAATGAATTGCTTCAACATAGGGATATAGATATCAGGTTGAAACCACTTTACCGGTTTGCCATCACAGCTAAGAAAGATAACGTCGACTATGCTTTGAAACATAGATTCGAGAATGCTCTTCTGGACAAATTTGTGAATGAGTCCCCAGTTCCGCTGGCAATCATTTGCGGAGATTCGCTTGCTGTAAATCCTACAGAAGATGTTGACAGACTCCTTTTTAGCGATTCGACTGACACTCAGGCGTGCACCTATTTCTTGAGAGGCTTGATGGAAGTCCAAGGGAAACAGTACAATTCCGCACTCAATGACTTCGACAAGGCAGTGCAGACTGCTGGAAATGACAGATATGCAGACCTCTACAAGGCATTCTACTATATGAACAGGGGAGTCCTCAGGGCACAGATGATTGAATTCATTTCCACCATTGAAAGCAACGTGCAGACATTGACAATGGACAATCAAGGTTCTACGAGAGTTCGTGTCAACGATCAGGTCAGCCACGTATATGATTATTCGGAGGCTATTAACGACTTGAAGACAGCAGCTTCCATTGTATCGAATATTCCGTATTTTTATTATAATTTGGGCAATTTGTATTGCCTGTCTTCCAAACTTATCGACTCTATCGACAATTACAACAAGGCCATCAATTTGTACCCTTATATGGGCGATGCTTATTACAATCGAGGCTTGGTGCTTATCTACTTGAAGGATAAGGAGAAAGGTTGTATCGATTTGTCAAGGGCGGGAGAACTTGGGGTGTCTGATGCCTATAGCGTGATTTCCAAGTTCTGTGAGGAAGAAAAACAATGATTTTTGTATGACGAAAGCAATAATTTTTGATCTTGGCGGTGTGCTTGTGGATTTGGATTTTTCCAATTGCGTCAAGCATTTCAAAGAAGACATTGGCTATGACAAGATAACAGAGATATTGGATTCCTCTCACCAGAAAGGATTTTATTCCAATCTTGAAGAAGGTCTGTTGTCTCCTGATGAATTCAGAACCTTAATCTTGTCAGAATCCAGGCCGGGCTCCACGCCAGAGCAGGTGGACAGATGTATGTGGTCTCTACTGATGGGTATGGACTCATACAAAGTGCAATATCTCAATGACTTGTCGGAGAAATACGATCTCTATATCCTTAGCAACAACAATCCAGTGTCAATGCAAAGATGCCACGAGGTATTCACTCTTTCAGGCTTGGATTACAAGAAAGTATTCAAAAGAGAGTTCATTTCTTCCCAAATGAAACTGCTCAAGCCTAGTCAAGCCATATACAAGGAAACCATTCGTCAGATAGGTCTTCCTGCCGACCAATTGCTTTTTATCGATGATTCTCTTGCAAATGTGCAAGCGGCAGCGTCTGTAGGCATACCGTCTTTGCATTATATGCAGGGCTCCGATCTCAAAAGTCTGCTAAATGCAAAATTGGAGGGAAAGGAATGCTGAAATTCATTAGTTTCTCGAGTGGCAGTTGTGGAAATTGTTATTTGTTGTTGTCGACTGACGAAAAGGGCGATTCATCTGGTATCCTTATTGATGCAGGCATAAGTACTCGTATGCTCAAGAAAAATCTTATGTCGCTTGGACTGAGTTACGATTGTTTTGGCTCTATCTTAGTCACGCACGACCATTTGGACCACATACGCAGTCTTGCTTCATATTGCAAATATCTACGCAAGCCGGTATATTCTACATCTAGGATTCAAGACGCTCTCGCCTTGCATTCTTTCACTTCCGCTTGGATAGGTGGGTATAGGAAAGATCTCGAAGAAGGAAAATGGAACGAGATAGAGGGTTTCAAGGTCAGGTATTTCGAAGTGCCTCACGATGCCACCCAGACCGTAGGATATGCGATTGAAGCGGGTGGACACAAGTTTGTAATTATGACAGACATTGGCAAGATGGTGGATGAAGCCGTTTCCTTTGCGAAACAGGCCGATACTGTGGTCGTCGAGTCCAATTATGATGTGGATATGCTTATGAGCGGTCCTTATACCCACGAATTGAAGATGAGGATATGCCAAGGCCACGGACATCTTAGCAACGATCAATGTGCTGAAGCTATCAAACGATTCTACCACAAGGGTTTGAAAAATCTTTTCCTTTGTCATCTAAGCGAAAACAACAATGAGCCTGAAATAGCCTTCAAAACTGCAAAAAATGCACTTTTTGAACTTGGAGTTGAAGAAGGTGAGGTCAATCTTCGCACGTTGGCTCGAAAAGTTCCTTCCCCTATGTTCGAATTATAAACAATCAAAATCATAAATAGTATGTTAAAAAAATTATTTGTCGTATTTTTCATTTTATGCAGTGTGGCAGCCATCAATGAGATGAACGCTCAGACAGTAAAGACCAAGACTGTAAAACCAGACGGTACAGTTGTCATCAACACCACAACGATCGGAAAGAAGTTCTTAGGATACAATGACATCACTCCTGTAGAAATTGATATAAAGAATGGCAAAGTGACCACTATCAAGGCATTGCCTAATGATGAAGAGCCTGAATATTTCGATAAAGTAATCAAGAGCAAGTTATTATCCAAATGGGTCGGACTTACTCCTGCTGAAGGATCCGCATTGAAAGTCGATGCCGTTTCCGGAGCCACATATTCATCCAAGGCAGTCATTGCCAACGTAAAGGCTGGCCTGAAATATGCCAATGAGCATAAAGGCAGCAACTAGGATTCTTTAAAGAATAAGAGCAACGGCGCTTACTACCAATGCCAACGCACATTTGATGAGCTTCGCGTAAACGAAGCTCTTTTTGTTGTCCGCAAGTAAAGGAATTCCTGCGTGTCCATCTTGGACAATCGAATTTGCGAGAAGTACAGGAAAAGGGATCAGCCCGCTTGCGAACAAAGTAACGAAAATCATATGAGGTCCTGACTGTGGAATCAGGCCGATAAGCATAGCCAGAAGTATCATCAGCGGGGTATTGTTGCTTATCCAACTATTGATATCGACATAGTGTTGCAACAGTCCGAAGATCAGAAGGATGCCGAAAGTCCAACAAAATATTTTCGGAAGATGCTTTTTGATTATGTGTCCCCAAAGATGTTCTGTAATGAAATGCTTGAATTTATGTTCTTCGTGGTGCTCGCAGTCGCATTTGTGAACCTCGTAATTGTCATTCACGTCCAAGTCAATTTTGAATGCAGGTTTCTCGTTTTTCTTTTTCCTCAATGTAGCTATTCCATCGACGGCCACGCCAGTTGCAATTGCAAGAATGAATAGGATAAAGAACAGTATTGTGGCTTTCTTTGGAAACAAAGCAATCATCATAAAAGATTCGTCACCAGCAGTGGCCACCATCATTGCTACCAGGGCCCCGAAGGATATCATCCTGTGGCTATACAATGAAACAGAGGCGAATCCGCCAACGCATCCTGGGATTGCACCCAAAATTGTCGATACCATGATTTGGCCGAATTCGGTCTTCTTAAGTTTATCGAAAAGGTAACCTTTGGACTCGATGTTCAGGCTCTCGATAATGATCATTATCAGGATTACCAACCCTGTGATCTCGAGAGATTCCTTCAGTGTATCTAGAAAGATATGGAATAACATATTATATAATCCAACCAGTTATGTATAAATTGATTACTGGTCTCAATGGGGAATTGGTGGTTAGTGTCAGAATGACCAATGTCTCTCCTTTCGGAAGATTTGCAGTAGAAAGCCGAAGCCTGCAATTCCCTTTGGCTCCTGGTCTCACATTTGGAAAATAATAATTGTATGTGTTCGGATTGTCTGAATCCACCTTGTGCACTATGAAGGTACTCTTACCTTGGTTCGTGACATTGAAAACGGCATCTATCGTCTTTCCTCTTTTCATCTTACCGAAAGAACAGGTACTTGCGGAGAATATTGGTTCTGAGCCATTATCAATCTGATCTTGAGTCAAATCGCCGAAGTTTTCTTTGGTAAATGCCCATATCCCGATTTGAGATTTCCCCTTCCCAAGTTGAGGGTTGAGATCAGTGGCATTCATCGCACCGCGTTCAGAGTCTGTTTCTTCTTCACCAGAATCCGTAATGGTTGCCTTGTAAGACTTTCCATCTACAAGAGGTGTAGCATAATAGTAATTCCTTCCCCATTTGTCCTTGCTGGATGTGATAGTATAGGTCATCTTCGCTGTGCTCTTGGCTGGAATCGGGTTGGGATTCACTGTCAGTTTCAATCCTGGGGTGATGTCGCCGAATGATATATTTGCGGGATTCCCACCCAAATTTGCAATCGTAACTTCTCCGCTTTTTTGCTGACCTTGCTCAAGGTTCCCACACTTGATGTCTGCATCTTTGAAAGCCAAGTCGCCGAAAGCAGTGCCATACATCTGATTGAGAGAGAGTTTCTTGCTGTGGCTAACTCCTCTGAGTCTGAGAATTATCGGTTTCTTGATGTCAGAGACATATACTGTCAATGTCTTATCGAAAGGATAGGCTCCTTCGTCATTGCTATATGTGGCGGAAATCTTACCTGTCTTTCCTGGGAGTATAGGCTCGCGGGACCATTTGACTTCTGTGCAGCCGCAAGAGGAGACTACATTGTAAATGACAATAGGTTTGGAACTGACATTCTTGGCTGTGAATGAACACCTTACAGGCCCATCAGACAATAATATGTCTCCGAAATCGAATACTGTCCTGTCAAATGAAATTATCTTTGAGAAACTGGTAGGTGCAACGCCGTTGCTGATGGATTCTGTGTCCGAGGTCGATACTGCCAGCATCCCGATGGCCTTCGCCTCTGACGTTGAGGCATTTGCCATTATTGCTATAGATGATAATATGGTCAATACTGTATGCATCGTATTTATTTTTTGAAATTCAAAGATAAACTTATAAATTTGCTTTTCCAATTTACGGATTGGGATTCATAAGTACAAACTTAAAAAATCATTAATACTATGGCTTACAAAATTTCAGAAACTGATTGTGTCGCTTGCGGCACTTGTATGAGCGAATGCCCTTCAGGCGCTATTTCCGAGGGTGATGTTTATCATATCGACCCTAATGTCTGCATCGATTGCGGCACTTGCGCAGATGCCTGCCCGATGGGTGCCATCCATCCTGCAGATCAGCAATAATCAGTTCCGACAATTAATAAAGAAGCCGGCTGGATTCCAGCCGGCTTCTTTTGTATTATTGACAGCGAGGCCTTGGCCTCGCTGTCAGATTTATTCTTTCTCAGCTGCTTTGGCTGGGCTCATCACGACTTCGATAAAGTCATTTGAAGCTATGACCTTACTTAGCATAGTCTTGATATCTTCTGGCTTAAGACTGTTCACAGCTGCCTCATATTCAGGATCAACCTTGATTCCTGTAGTGCAGTATTGGAACAATTGACTCATCCAGTAATCATTGCTTATTCTATTCTCAGGAATGTTCTTCTTGAAATTCTCAATTGTCCTGTTGAACTGTTCGGTTGTAGGACCTTCTTCTGCCAATTTCTTCATTCCTGAAATAGCCAATGAACGAAGTTTGTCGGAAGATGAAGGATTAGTCTCGAAAGCGACGAAGAGGGTTAACTCTTCCCTTGGTTCCTTAGTGATATCCATACTTGTCTGGGCTCCATATGTGCCACCTTCATCTTCACGAAGAGTATCTGTATAGATCATATCGAGAATGTATGAAATGGCATCAGCTATAACTTCATTCTTTACAGAATATTGATAAGGAGTATTGTATACCTGATAAACTGTGGTTTTTGGAGTCTGCATATCTACGGCGAAACTGTCCTCGATTTTACCTGGGACGATTCCATCGTGTCTATCTGTCCAATTGCTTGCTTTTTTGCCTTTAGGAAGAGAGCCGACATATTTCTCAACCAGATTTTTAAGTGTATCTACTCCGAAGTCGCCAACTACCAATACAGTCGTTCCGGCTGCATCTTTGAACATATTCTTGTAGTTCTTCTCAATGGTCTGGAGATTTGCCTTCTCAATGATGGAATTGTCAATCATAATATGTCTTGGGCTATTGCCATAGAGGGACTTGTACAATTCCTTCTGGAATTTATAGTCTGGCTGACTTTCCAAGTTAGGCAATACGGCTTTGAGTTGATTGATTCCTTGAGCATACTCGTTCTCGTCGAAGCGAGGATCTGTGAATTCCAAATATAGGAGTTGGAACGCAGTTTCCAGATCCTTTACATTGGATGTGCCTGAGATTCCGTGATGCAAACCGTTGATATATGGCGACATATTTACGTTCTTGCCAGCCAACATCTTATCTAGTTGAGTCTTAGGGAATTTGGATACACCTGAATTACGTTTGAACAACTGATATACATTGTTCTCAAATGATGGCATATCCGTATCTGAAATGAGACTTCTACCGCCATTCTTGAAGAGATTGATTCTGATACGGTCTTTCTCCTTGTCAGACTTCATCGCAATCACCTTGACCCCATTCTTAAGAGTCCATTCTGTTGCACCGTAAGCAGTTGCCTGAGTCTTCTTGATAGCACTTCCTTTAAGTTTGGCAACATCGAGAAGCGGCTCATTTGAACTTTGCTCCACATTTGGCTTGATGTCCGAAGCTTTTACTTCTTTCATAGCGTTGAGGAAATCTTCTTTTGTAGGAGGAGTAACCCCTGCTTTCTCCGGCCCTTCATATATTATTACCATATTGGTATCGGAAACCACCTGAGGAATCACCTGTTTGAGTACATCGGCATTCAGCATTCCGCAGATCTGCTTAACAATATCCAACTCTTTGCTTGGCTCCATATAAGCATAACTGTCGAAGAAATTGTTAATGAGATCAGGAACGAATTCTGAATTTTCCCTTGTCTGAGCTTTCTTTGCCCTTGATTCATAACTTGAAATAAGGTCTTTTTTAGCCCTCTCGATTTCATCATTTGTGAAACCGAACCTGCTCATTTTCTCTATTTCAGTGTAGAAGGTCTTAAATGCATCTATTGATTTTCCTTGTTTGCTATCTACTGCACCATAAGATACTTCCATCGTTTCGCATATATTGCCAATAGCCAGGCTGGCACTAGTGAAAGGAGTAGAAGGCTTGGCTTCAAGGTCTGAGAATCTTTCAGACATAACTCTGGAAATGAGGTCTTTGACAACTGAAGAAAGTTCACCCTGAATTGTACCATTCATCTCCTCAGGATCTGCGGCTCTCTTCCAAAGAACAGTCATAGATTCTTTGGAAGCCTCCGGATCAGTCAGAATTCCGATTATAGGCTCCTTGTTGTCAGGGACCTTGATTACAGCCTTAGGTGTCGGGTTGACAGCAGCAGGGATATCGCTGAAGGTTTTTTTGATTTTAGCCTCAATCTGATCTACATTGACATCACCTACTACGATAAGAGCCTGCATATCAGGACGATACCAAGTATGATAGAAATTGGCAAGGCTCTGCGGCTTGAACGTTTTCAAGTTGTCCTCGCTGCCGATAAGAGTGCAAGAGCCATACTTGCTATTTCCATATAGATAAGGGAGGCTCTTCTCGTGCATTCTCCAACTGGCATTCCTGCGGGTGCGTCTTTCCTCAATGATTACGCCTCTCTCCTTGTCGATTTCCTCTGGAGAGTTTGTCACAAAATGAGAATAGTCATGCATAATCAGAAGGCAAGTGTCGATTACGCCCTCTCTGGCGATAGGAATGTTATTCAGCATATACTGAGTTTGTTCCACTCCCGTAGAAGCATTGATGTTCCCTCCGAACGAAGCACCTATTCCTTGAAGGTAGTCAAGCAAAGTCTTGCCTGGGAAGTTCTTGGTTCCGTTGAAACACATATGCTCTAGGAAATGTGCAAGTCCATCTTGATCAGGAGTTTCCTGAATCGCTCCCACATTGGTGGCAAGATAGAATTCACATCTTCCTGCAGGCTTCTCGTTATGACGGATGTAATAAGTCATCCCATTGTCGAGTTTGCCTTTTCGAACTGCAGGATCGTTAGGCAATGGCTGCATCTGAGCGAACGACGTAAAGGCCATTCCAAATGATGCCAACACCATTGCAAATAAAATGATGATTTTTTTCATATGAATATTAAATTGAAAGTATTGTTCTCGTGTATTACTCTAATAGTACACTGCAAATGTACGATTTTTTTAACAATACAAAATGTTATCATATTATTATTTTTCAAATTTAGCAAATAATATCGGCAAAATAGGAATTTGTGCTATTTTTGCATTCTATAAGAAATACTTATTATGTTTGAGGATTTTAGATTGAAGGTTTTCTTGGCAGTAGCCAAAGAGGGTAGTTTCACCAATGCGGCTAAGTCTTTGGGTGTCAGCCAGCCGGCTGTCAGCCAAAACATTGCTGAAATTGAAAAGAGCATTGGGGTGAAATTGTTCGACAGGATAAGAGGAGAAGTTTCTCTTACTGATACAGGGCAGTCTTTTAAAAAATATGCAGAGAACATTTTGTATTGGTATAATGCAGCCGATTCTATGTTTGGCTCTGGTGGCAAGATGACTTCTTCGAGACCTGTAAGAATTGCCGCTGATCCTTTTATCGCCTCCTATGTGCTCCCGTCTGCAATAATGGCATTAACTGCGGGACTCAATCCTGTGCAGATCAGGGCGTTGAATTTCATAATTAACTCTTATGACAAGCCGGGAAATGAAGATGCAGATATACGTGTTTTCCTTAAGCCAAGGAATGAAGGTATAGATTGGGACGGATTGTCCACTCTTATTGGTGTAGTACAGGCTTCAGTCATAGCCTCTTCCATCAATCGCAAAGTTGTGCCATCAAGTCTTGAAGCGGCATTTGCAGGACTGGGAGAAATGCCATCGGAGGGGAAGTTGGCGGTATGGCTGCCATACGAACCTTTAATGTCATTGGACGTGGTGTCGATGATATCCCTTCGTTGCGATGCCATTGAGCCAATAAAGACATTGGTCGCTGGCTCTGCCGATTATGTTGGCGTTGTTCCACAATTTGCAGCGAAGAATATTTCAGAACTCTCAATCCTACCGATACCGATGCCTCATCTTCAGATGGATGTCCAGTTTCAACCTTCGGAAGGATTTGCTCCCAAAGGATTATGCAAACTAATACGCCAGGCCGTTTCTGACAGTCTGGCGTAACAAAGATCTGTTCGATTACAGATTATTTCTTCTTGGCGAGTTCCTCATTGAGGAAGCGCTCAAGCGACATCAACATTTCTGCACGGCAATATCCCATCTGGTCTGTCCCGTACCTGGCTACATCGAAGCCCCAACCGTGACCTCCATGAGGGAAGCAATGGATTTCTGCAGGAACTTTATTTGCCAATAAGGCATCATAATAGCGAAGGCTGTTCTCTACAGGAACTCCTGGATCATCTGAAGCCAATACGATGAATGTATCGGGTGTCTTTGAGGAAACTTGTTTTTCCAATGAATAATGATATACCAGCGAGTTAAGTTTCTCTTTGTCAGACCAATTGCTGTCGTTTCCTAGAAGATTTGTCCTTGTCCCATTGTGCGTGACTCCTGCTTCCATAGTGATGACAGGATAGAACAGCACTGAAAAATCAGGTCTGGTAATGTCATCTGTGAATAATGTAGAAGAGGATGCAGCAAGATGTCCTCCGGCTGAGAATCCGATCACTCCAATTTGTTTGATTCCCCATTCTGCGGCGTGAGCGCGGCAATAGCGGAATGTGTTTTGAACGTCAGTAAGAGGAACAGTCCAATGTCCAAGTGGAAGACGGTATTTCATAAGGCAGACGCTGACTCCTTTGCTGAGCAGCCATTCTGCAACGTGGGCTCCCTCATTGCTCTGGGCAGAGAATGCATAAGAACCACCAGGACAGATGACAGCCATTTGTCCATTCGGCTTTTCAGGGAAATATACATCGAAACGGGCGCTGTCACCTACATTTGAAAGGAAATGGTTGCCTTTGATGACTTCGGCACCTTTGGCCCCATTTGATTCGCCTGGCCCCTTTGCCTCTGGTAACCCTTTCTCCGAATTCTGTCCTTCTGGATAGAGGTAAACAGTCTTGGACACTTTGATGTCGCAAGTTGCTCCTGTGCTGTGATTCTTCAATTTGGCCAATGGATGATGAACTTCATTGAGCCATCTTTCCAATGACATTGAAAATTCGTCTCTGGCATAACCGAGATTGTCTCTGCCAAGTTCCTTGGTGGTGAATCCCCAACCGTGACCACCACGAGGATAAATATGCAATTCGGCGGGGACTTTATTGTTGACCAAAGCCTGATAGAACATAGTACTGTTCAATGCCGTAACTGTCTTATCGTCAGTGCTTAGGGCAATGAATGTGGCAGGTGTGTCAGGCGTTACATCTTGGTAAGTGGAGTATTTCTCCTCCAGATCCTTATGCATTTTTTGCCTCTCATACCATTGGTCGAAAGAATATTTGTCACGATCCATCCAACTTGCATCTGAACCGAGCAGATTGCCGTGGGTGTTTGGATGAGTGATGCCATTCTTCATTGAGATTACAGGATAAATCAATACTGAGAAATCTGGCCTGGTGATGGAGTCCACATACATCGTCTCTACAGTAGATGCAAGATGTCCCCCGGCAGAGAAACCAATGACACCAATCTGGTCTATACCCCATTCCTTTGCGTGAGCACGGCAATAGCGAAGAGCATTCTGTACGTCCAATAATGGCACTTGCCAATGTCCGTTTGGCAACCTGTATTTGAGTACGCAAGTAGTGATCCCGCGCTCTTTCATCCATTTGGCAACATAAATGCCTTCATTCCAAGTGGACAGATTGTAATAGCTACCTCCTGGACAAGAAATTATAAGTTGTCCGTTAGGCTTTTCAGGGAAATACAGGTCGATTCTGGCACTGTCGCTGACATTTGCTACGAATCCGCCTTTCTGGGCCTTTTCAGGCCCGGTCAACTCATTTGACACCATTGGTCCTTGTGCTTCTTTAAGTCCTTGTTTTGCGTTTTGACCCTTTGGATAGAGCAATATTGTCTTGTCTGGAAGCAGGCTGGAAGCCGGGGTGCCGAGTCTGACCTCAACGGGTCTGCCAGGGACACTTTTGGCAGGGCCTTTTCCCTGTACATAAACAGCGGAACTAAGTGAAAGGCAAATTGCCAGGCAGCAAATTGACACTGTTGAAAATAATTTGTTAGTCATATTTATAATTATTTGATTTTCTTTGCATTGTCATTGAGAAAACGGGACAAAGTCATAAACATCTCATCGCGACAGTAATCAATCCTGTCGTTGCCATATTTGGCTGTGTTGAATCCGAATCCGTGATATCCACGTGGATAACTGTGAATTTCAGCTGGGACATTATTGGCCAGCAATGCGTCATAGAACCTTATACTGTTTTCCGGGGGTACGGTAGGATCATCGGAGCAAAGCATTATGAATGTCGGTGAAGTTTTGGCAGATACTTGATTCTCAAGAGAATAGTGATAAATCAATGAGTTTAATTCCTCAGTGTCCGACCAAACTTCATCTTTGCCAATGAGATTGTATCTCGTTCCATCATTTGTGTATTTCATCTCCATCGTAATGACAGGGTAAAACAAAATGGAGAAATCAGGTCTGGTAATGTCGTCAGTGAACAAGGTGGAAGCAGATGCAGCCAAATGGCCTCCGGCCGAGAATCCCATAACGCCGATTTGCTTAACGCCCCATTCTGCTGAATGTGTTCTGCAATATCTAAATGCATTCTGAACGTCTGTCAATGGTACTGTCCAATGTCCTTGAGGCAATCTGTATTTCAATACGCACACGCTGATACCTTTATCCAATAGCCATTCGGCCGCCCTTGTCCCTTCATTCACCATAGAAAGCATCCCGTATCCGCCGCCTGGGCAAATTACGACCATTTGTCCATTTGCCTTTTCTGGAAAAAATAAATCGAATCGGGCGCTATCCCCGATATTGCTCAAATATAGATGGCGATCGAATTTTTCAACCCCTGTGACTCCGTTGGATTCGCCAGGGCCTTTTGCCTCATCAAGTCCTTTGTCTGATTGTTGTCCTTCGGGGTAGAGAAGGACCGTTTTAGATATCTTTATATCGCAACCAACCGAATTGCTAGAAGATGTCACGGCCAAACGCCCGTTTCCGCTTTTATGTATCTCCCTCATCCATCTTTCCAGAGATGCTGACAACTCGTTTCTTGCATATCCTATCTGATCTGTTCCGAATTCCGATGTCATGAATCCCCAGCCGTGGCCACCGCGAGGGAAAATGTGCAATTCTGTTGGGACTTTGTTATTGACCAAAGTTTGATAGAACATCATACTGTTAAGTGCTGATACTTTATTGTCATCGGTGCAAAGTGCAATGAAGGTTGGGGGAGTGGAAGGAGTTATATCATTGAAAGTAGAATACTTGCATTCCAAATCCGAATGTTCTTTCTGTCTTGAGTACCACTGTTCGAAGGTATATCCGTCCCTCTTCATCCAAATTTCATTGGTGCCGAGCAAATCGCTCTTGGTGTGGGCGTGGGTAATGCCATCTTTCATTGAGATGACCGGATACATAAGGATGGCGAAATCAGGTTTGGTGAGGGTGTCTGTGTACATTGTCTCAGCCGTCGAAGCCAGATGACCGCCAGCCGAGAATCCTATTATTCCTATCTGATCCACGCCCCATTCCTTAGAATGGGCACGACAATATCTAAACGCATTTTGAGCATCAGTAAGTGGCACTTGTGGGTGTCCGTTCGGCAATCTGTATTTCAATACACAGGCCGTAATGCCTCTTTGCTTCATCCAATATGCACAATAAAGGCCTTCATACCAAGAAGATAAGTCGAAATAACTGCCCCCTGCGCAGATGATGACCATCTGTCCGTTCGGCTTTTCAGGAAAATAAATGTCAACTCTGGCACTGTCTGTCACGTTACCAAGAAAGCCGTTCCTTCCAGCCACTTCAGCCCCTGAAAGTCCATTGGAAACAAGCGGACCCATTGCTTCTTTCAGCCCTTTATTGGAATTCTGCCCATAGGGATAAAGCCTGACAGTTTTGTCCGGTAAAAGAGAGCAAGAAGGTTTACCTAGCCTTTGTTCCACTGGTCGGCCAATGTTATTTATGGTTTTATTTTTGGCTGTTAAGTTACTAGTCTGTAGGAAGTTGGCTGATACTGCAAATATGAATATCAGTGCGGTTGATAAAAACTTGTGGTACATTAAAGTGTCAATGACTGAGTTATCAGCGTAAAATTACGAATTATTTCCTAATTTTGTGTCCAATAAAAAAATAAAATAATACCTCGAATGACAAATACCGGATTGGCAAGGGAAAGGAATTTCTCGATGGACGTACTGCGTGTATTGGCTTGCGTTCTGGTTATGTGGCAGCACGCAAGTGAATATTATTATAGTGGTGACAGGCTTCATAGCTTTTCCTCTTCTTTGGGGAGAAGCCTCTTGGAATCCTACGCCAATGCTTTATTATTTCACTGGTTTCGCAGGATATCTCGTGCTAGGCTATTATGTGAAGAAGTTCGGAGCCCTATCCGTATGGCAGTCTGTAGCTCTGTTCTTCGCCGGCTTCATTCCTACGGTATTGATATTCAACAATATGATAGCGACAGCCCCTACAGCAGTGGAACTGGAACTTAGTTGGAGTTTCTGTGGAACTAACGTGATGATGATGACATTCGCCATATTCTGCCTTGTCAGCCATATCTCTCAGCCTTCCACCAAAAGCTCTGTTACCAGAATGATTTCCGATATCTCGGTGAACAGTTATGCCATATATCTTGCTCACATAATGGTACTTAACTTCTACCATAAGATTTTCGACGGTATCTTCGATCCCATCTTTCCAGGCAACCCGACCATAGGTCTCTTCCATCTCTCGTGGGACCCAGTCCTACTGGAAGTTCCAGCCATAGCCCTCTCCACCTTCATTACCGTCGCCTTCTTAGTCAAAATCTGCTCCAATCTCCCCAAATCCAAATACTGGTTCGGAGCATAATTTCTCTGCTCTCACAATCTAATCGGCAATAATCTGCATTTCTCAGTTTGTATTGTAGCTCCGGTATGCACCTCCGCAGCGACCGTGCTTGGATTGACTTTGGGTGAGGACTGTGCGATAAGGGGAAATTGCGTCCGTCAGTGAGAGAGCAAGCTTGCCCCCGATAGGGGATTGCAAGCGCCTAGTGCTCTCGAACGGAGCGACGGGGCTTGCTTCCCCGTTCGCATCAGTCACTCACCCAATAAACAACATTACAGACAAAAAAGAAGCGGTACTTTACAGCACCGCTTCTTCAATATAATCAATAGCAGAAACTATTTACCAGCCAAGCGCTTATAAGTATCCAAACGAATTTTCGCAAACTCCTCCGTCTTACCAAGCAACTCCTGAGCCCTATCAGGGAACAACTTATACAACGAAGAAAAACGAACTTCACCCTTCAAGAAATCCTGGAACTTACTCCAATCAGGCTCCTTACTATCAAGCGAGAATGGATTCTTACCCTGCTCCTCAAGAGCCGGATTACACCTATAAAGATGCCAATAACCACACTCCACAGCCAACTTCTCCTCCTTCTGACTCAACCCCATACCAGCCTTAAGACCGTGATTGATACAAGGAGCATAGGCAATGATAAGCGAAGGACCATCATAAGCCTCAGCCTCCTTAATAGCATTGAAATACTGAACAGGACTAGCACCCATAGCCACCTGAGCCACATAAACATAACCATAGCTCATAGCCATCATCCCCAAATCCTTCTTACGAATCTTCTTGCCAGAAGCCGCAAACTTGGCAATCGCACCGGCAGGAGTAGACTTTGAAGACTGTCCACCAGTATTCGAATAAACCTCAGTATCAAGCACAAGGACATTCACATTCTCACCAGAAGCAAGCACGTGGTCCAATCCACCATAACCGATATCATAAGCCCAACCGTCACCACCAAAGATCCACTGACTGCGAGCCGGCAAGAAATGCTTATACTGAAGAATCTTAGCGCAGCACTCACAATCGCAAGCCTCCATCATAGGAACAAGCTTATCGGCAACCTCACGAGTAACCTTGGCATCATTCTTATTGTCAAGCCACTGCTGGAACAAAGCCTTCATCTCATCGGAAGCCTTGTCGCAACCCATAGCCTTAGTCATAAGATTGGCCAAAGTAACGCGGGCACGATCAGAACCCAACTTCATTCCAAGACCGAACTCGGCATTGTCCTCGAACAAAGAATTTGCCCAAGAAGGACCGTGACCATCAGCATTCTTGCAATAAGGAGACGCAGGGAACGAAGCCCCATAAATAGAAGAACAACCTGTAGCATTGGCAATCATCATATGATCCCCAAAGAGCTGAGTGATATTCTTGATATAAGGGGTCTCACCGCAACCGGAGCAAGCGCCAGAGAACTCAAACAAAGGCTGAGCGAACTGAGCATTCTTGAAACTCTGGAACTTATTGAGAATACCTTCCTTATAACCGATCTTAGTGTTGAGATAATCGAAATTGTCCTGTTCAACGTGCTGATCAAGAGCAGAAACCATTGTAAGAGCCTTATCCTTGGCAAGGCAGGCATCGGCGCAATTGCCGCAACCGGTGCAATCATCCACAGAGATGGAAATCGCAAACTTGTAATCCTTAAGGACAGCCTTTCCTTGAGCCACCTTCACAGTAGCAGGAGCGGCCTTGGCCTCTTCATCAGTAAGAATGAATGGACGGATAGCAGCGTGAGGGCACACGAAAGCGCAAGTATTGCACTGGATACACTTCTCAGGATCCCAAGAAGGAACTTCCACAGCGATGCCACGTTTCTCGAAAGCAGCAGTGCCTGCAGGCATCGTACCATCGGCATAATTCACAAAGGCACTGACAGGAAGGCTATCGCCATTTTGGCAATTGACCACATCTGCAATATCCTTAACGAATTCTGGGGCAAGACGATTCTTGCTTGGATTCTCGAATTTGTTAGAAATCTTCGACCATTCGGCAGGAATTTCAACCTTAGTATATTCACCTCCGCGATCCACTGCTGCATAGTTCATATTTACCACATTCTCACCTTTCTTGCCATAACTCTTTACGATAGCCTCCTTCATATATTTGACAGCCTCCTCATAAGGAATGATGTTGGTAATCTTGAAGAATGCAGACTGAAGGATTGTATTAGTCCTTCCGCCAAGTCCTATCTCAGCCGCAATCTTAGTGGCATCTATTATATAAAGAGTGATATGTTTCTTGGCAATGACTGATTTGACATTGTCAGGAATATTCTGTAAAGTCTCCTCTACACCCCAAAGGCTGTTCAAAAGGAGTGTGCCTTGATCCTTGATACCTTTAAGGACATCATACTTCTTAAGATAAGAAGGCACGTGGCAAGCGACGAAGTCAGGAGTGGATACCAGATATGGAGCCTTGATAGGAGAATCTCCGAATCTCAAATGTGAGCAGGTATATCCACCGGACTTCTTGGAATCGTAATCGAAATATCCTTGGCAATACTTGGTTGTATGTGAACCAATGATCTTGATAGTGTTCTTGTTGGCGCCAACAGTACCATCGGAGCCTAGTCCATAGAATTTGCATTCTGTTGTTCCCGGCTTGACGATGCTTATCTCATTCTTGATAGGAAGTGACTTGAATGTCACGTCATCGAGAATTCCGATTGTAAAGCCATCCTTTGGTTCTTTGAGATCGATATTGTCGAATACAGCCACGATCTGGGCAGGAGAAGTATCCTTTGAAGACAGACCATAGCGGCCACCGACGATAAGAGGTGAATTCTGTTTGCCCTGGAACATAGCCTTGACATCGAGATAAAGAGGCTCTCCGAGAGAACCAGGCTCTTTTGTCCTGTCCAGAACAGCAATCCTCTTGACACTCTTAGGAAGCACTTTCATAAAATACTTCTCAGAGAACGGCCTGTAAAGATGAACTGTGATAAGACCATATTTCCTGCCGTGTTTGGTAAGATAATCTATAGTCTCTTTGATAGTCTCTGTTACAGAGCACATTGCAACGATGATATTCTCAGCGTCAGGAGCTCCATAATATTCGAAAGGCCTGTATGTCCTTCCAGTGACTTCTGTGATTTCACCCATATAGCGGGCAACGATATCAGGAACTTCCTCATAATATTTGTTCCTTGACTCTGCTGCCTGGAAATAAACATCTCCATTCTGAGCGGTACCCCTTGTGACAGGAGCGTCAGGATTGAGAGCTTTTTCCCTGAATTTTGCCAATGATTTTTCGCTGATCATCTTCTTCAAATCGGCCTCGTCGAGAGCCTCGATTTTCTGAATCTCGTGTGATGTACGGAATCCATCGAAGAAGTGCACGAAAGGAATGCTTGACTTAATTGCAGAAAGATGAGCGACAGCAGCCAAATCCTGGGCTTCCTGAACGGAACCAGAGGCCAACATTGCAAATCCAGTCTGTCTGCAAGCCATCACGTCCTGATGATCTCCAAAGATGGAGAGTGCGTGGGAAGCGAGGGCACGAGCCGAAACGTGGAAGACAGCAGGCAACATTTCGCCAGCGATCTTGTACATATTCGGGATCATTAGAAGCAATCCCTGTGAAGCTGTGAATGTGGATGTGAGCACTCCGGCTTGGAGAGAACCGTGAACGGCTCCTGATGCTCCACCCTCACTCTGCATCTCGGTGACCTTTACGGTCTCTCCCCATAGGTTCTTCTTACCGTGAGCAGCCCACTCGTCGATGTCCTCAGCCATTGTCGATGAAGGGGTGATAGGGTAAATAGCTGCGTGCTCGCTAAATAGATAAGCGATGTTAGATGCGGCGTAGTTACCATCACAAGTGATAAATTGTTTTTCTTTAGCCATAATCAAATGTTTTATGTTATTATTATTTTTCAACTGATGTAGCTTGGATTATAATGTCTCAAGGCCTTCTATCGTAACCGATCCTCCTGAGATGCGGTTGACAAGTCCTTGAAGCACTTTTCCTGGACCTATTTCCATAAAATAATCTGCACCGTCAGCAATCATATTCTTTACAGAATGTGTCCATTTGACTGGAGAAGTTAGCTGAGCGAGCAGATTCTTTTTGATAGTATCGGGATCCTCGGTTGGAAGCGAGGTCACGTTCTGGTAGATTGGACATACAGGAGCCTTTATATCAGTTGCCTGTATGGCTTTTCCAAGTTCGATGCGGGCCGGCTCCATCAAAGGTGAATGGAAGGCACCGCCGACTTGAAGCGGCAAGGCTCGTTTTGCTCCTGCGGCTTTTGCCTTCTCGCAGGCCTCGCTTACAGACTCGGTCTCGCCTGAGATGACAATCTGGCCATCGCAATTGAAATTCGCAGGAATGACGACTCCGCTGCAAGTCTTGCAGATATCCTCGACCTTCTCATTGTCAAGACCGATGATGGCAGCCATTGTCCCAGGGACCTTCTCGCAGCATTTCTGCATTTCGGTCGCCCTGATGGAAACGAGCCTGAGAGCGTCTTCGAATTTGATTGCCTGAGCGGCAGCCAATGCTGAAAATTCTCCTAGCGAATGTCCTGCCGCCATATCCGGTTGAAAACCTTCATAGCATTTGGCAAGCACCACTGAATGCAAGAAAATAGCCGGTTGAGTGACTCTCGTTGCCTTAAGTTCATCGGGAGTCCCGTTGAACATTATATCTGTAATTCTGAATCCAAGTATGTCATTTGCAGCCTCTAGCATCTGTTTTGCAACAGCATTGCTTTCATAAAGACTTTTAGCCATTCCTGGAAATTGGGCCCCTTGTCCGGGGAAAACGTATGCTTTCTTCATTGAAGTAAGGTTTAGTTGTGTACGTACAAAATACATACAAAACTACTAAAAATATTAGACAATCTGAAGAATTTATTTCACAGCGCCTATTTCGTCGATGGAATATCCCTCTATCGGGGCTTCTTCAATATTCAGAAAATTGTTTTGGGTGTCTTTATACATCCCGCCGAGGTGACTTCCAGATGTGCCCCCATTCGTTTTGAGATAATCTCCGCAAATGGCGAAGTCCCAATCATTTCGTTGTGCCCAACTCTTATCTTCCTCATCAGAGAGAAATCTGCTTGTTCCTATGGAGGTGCCTTTCTCAAAAGAAAAATACGTCCAATGATTGCTTCCAAGCCCGCTGATTACTATTTCTTTTTCATCTTGCGGTGCCGGCCCGCCCTTTTCCTTGTTGCAAGCAGAAAGAACGAGAAATGAAAATAGAATTATGGATAAAATACTTTTAATATTACTCTTTTTCATTTCAATTTTCTCCCTCCTTCAGAGTTGTAAACATATTTCATATTGATTGTCCCTGCCGACCTGTCATAGTTGTCAAAGCGGACTTTTACATATTTTCCATCGTGAGTGCGGAAAATCAGAGGAGAAGTCGTAGGCTGGCCGGAAGAAGCAATCCAAGTTACGGGGCAATATGAAGTGGTCTTGATTGGAATGGTTGGCAGGCTGAAAATATTGTTGCCATCCTTCAATCGTATCAGTCCTTTAGATGCCGCATCTTCAAAGGAATAATTATATACTTTCGGATTTGTAGCATTGTCTCTGTAGTCGTAAACTGAAAATTCAGTAAGGTTTGCGACAGTTGCCGCCTTTTCCCCTCTGGCGTTCTTTGCAACAGTAAGGAAGTAATTCGGTTCTGCCATTTCTTCAACTCTTTGCTTGGCATCGCTGAAATCGAATCCGAATTCAATGTCATTTGATTGATTGGAGCCTTGCATTGGATAATCGCCACCTTGGTTGTTGGCAATGGCGACCTGATAATTGTGTAGGGGAGCAACGTCGGAACTCTTTCCGGAAACTCCGATCATAAATGACAAATCGTTTCTTGAATCACAAGTAACTCCCACTTTGAATACGATGGACGGTTCCCGGTATTCGACATCTACGGAGGTAACATCATAAGAAAGGTCTGAATTGTTCCTCTTTTGAAGGAAAAACCAATAGGGGAGATAAAACCTTCCATTGTCGTGTGAGATTGTACCCCAACTGTTTACAACAATGAATGCTCCCTTCGATATTTCACCTGAAGATGTCTTGAACTCCACTAGGTCGTCATATCCTACGATAGTCATTTCGTGGGCTCCGCTAGTGGCCAATGTCGTAAGCAATGATTTATATCCTGTTGCCGATGGCCCGCTGTAGTAGTCGTCGAATCTCCAATTCTCGGCTCTGGAGGAAAAAGTGACTAAACCACCTGCCTTGCCCGTTTCATTCCTGTTGTATAGGAATTGCTTGACTTGTTGGATTCCGGAGGCATCTCTCACCTCTATGCTATTGAACTGCTTTGCACGGTATTTCATTCCGTTCAAATATTTCGCATAACCGCTAGCCCATCTGTATGGGAATGGGGATGACTGGGTTGGAAAATCATTTTCTGTAATGATTCCGTTGCTCAGGGCAAGTTGGATTCCATCAATCCCAAGGCTTCCATCGTCAGTACCTCCATTGATAAAGTTCCAAGAATAAAGGTATGCAAATCTGTTTGCGGCAATGTCGGCGCTCCTGTCCAAGAGCCTGTTTATCTCGTAAGTGAACATATAGCCGATATTCGAAGCCTGTGCGCAAGAACCGCCGATTTGATAAAGTACGGGAGGAAAATATTTCAATTTGGAATTATCCACAAAAGCAGGCACTTGCTCTGTTTTCTTAGGCATCATCCTTATCAAGGGGACGGGCGAAAGCGGTTCCCTCGATTGAGCTTGTGCGCCGGATGGGATCGGGCAAAACAGGGCAAGTACTATGTAAATGTATGATAACTTACTTATTGTCATTTGTTTTCAAGTCTTTTTATGGTTTTTTCCATTTCCTTTTTTACTGAATCTGGAAGATTGTCGCTTGAAGTTAATATTGTTTCTATTTTATCGATAATCTGCTTTCTTGCCACAGACTGATTGTACCATCCAAGTGTTTCAATGGCTGCTGTCCTAAGTGTTTCGGAAGCCGTATCATCAGTAGCGGCATCTAGAATTGCAGGTACGGCCTTTATATATCGGCTGTTCCTGAATGTCCTGATAGCACTTATCCTGCGTTTGTCCGACTTCGATTTGTTCTGGATTGCAGAAATTTCCTCGTTCAGATAATCCTCTCCTTTAATGATATTCATTGCATCTTCAGAGTCCCAGTTCACTCTGGCGAGTTCAGGGTTGTCATCGTGCAATTTTTTCATAGCATAGAAGATAACGCTGTCTTTTCCGGCAGTACCCATACTGGCGGAAAGCAGGCAAGCAGATCTTACGATGTACTCGTAAGGATCTCTCACTGCCGTAAGTATGGCATCCTCAGCATTGTCGTCCGCAAGAGTGGCAAGTACGTTGAAAGCACTCATCCTTACAGTCCAAGACGGATCGTATTTTAGTAAAGACAAGGCCAAATCAGAAACCATTGCTCCGTTTTCCCGAGCAGCATAGCCGAGATGGATAATTCCTGCCGATCTGGCGATTGCCTTGTCTGATTTAAGATATTTCTTCCAGACCGAAGCATTGTCAGGATTCCTTACAAGGTCGTCGTGGAGTTTCCCTGACAATGATGCGTCTTTGTCATTTTCAGGAGTAAAACGGAACGTAGGATCTCCTATGAGATGGTTCTCAAGGTAAGGGACTTCCTTCTCCCAGAAACCGACTCTGAGACCTAATGACAAATATCCTATCAATTTGTCATCCCATTTGTCCTGAAGGGCATTGACTGTATTCCCTTGGGCGACTACGCAATTTCCCGGACCGAAAACGTGAACTCCCGCAATATACCCTTCCGGATTGTGAAAAGATCCATTGTAGCAGGCATTCAAGATCACGATTCGAGGATTGCTTCTGACAGATAGCAAATCTTCTTGATAAATATTCGCATTCCTTGTCTCCAATGAATCCCTTCGATCGTAATATGCCAATGCTGAATCGCTTACTGATTTGCGCTCCAGATGGAAAACAGAGTCCAGAACCTCGTGTTTGAATGGTTCGTCATCTTTTGTACCTTTCCATTTCTTGTACTGATTGGCAGTGGCATCTTTCAGATAATAAAGATTGTCTTCAAGGTCGCGCCCTTCGTGTGTGCCATTGATGTATTGGATATTGAAATCTCCGTGTTCGGTGAATTCGAAAAGGTCTACATCAGGCCGCTGAAGTTCTGTGAAGAGATTCCATTTCATCTGACTGTTCTCGTGAAAATCCAAAAATCTGTTTCCGGAAGCATTAGTGTAAGCATAAGGAAAACATTCTTTCCACACGGTAGCCTTCTGCCTCCAGACGTTCATATCTTTGGAATTGTATCCATCGCCATAATAGTATGTGAATTTGTCCAATGTATTTTTCTGCTTATGGGCTTCAACTACCTTTTTCAAATATGCTTTCAATATTGCGTATTTGTTTCCGCCATTGTCGATCATCACTTGAGGAACAGTCATCCTTGCAGAATAAATGTCCGGATGAAGATGTTGTGTGCCTTTCTCGGAAAGTCTGTAGTAAAACACATTTCTGACTGTGCTGTCTTTTTGAATGAAATCGAATTTCAAATCGAAATCGTCATAATACCTGTCTGATGCAACGCTCGAATCGAAAATCGGATATGCCGTTTCATTCATTTTGAATGCCGTAGTCATCCATTGCGCCTGACGTATCATTACAATTGGAATGTCACCAACGAAAACCACCCCTTCGAGTGGACATTTATTATCACCTGCAAGTTCCAATATCTTACTTTTCACTTGTTCAGGGGATGCCCATTCCGAGGCCTGGATTTTGGCGTTCAGTCCCTCATTGACTAGTATGTCCTTATATGCATCGAGTTCGGTTTTGCACTGATTGTATGTGGCGTTGTCGACAAATATGCCGAAGGAAGTCTTGCACTTTCCTCCAGGATTGCTCGCTGCAACTTGTATTCCTGAAATGAGGAAAGTTATTGATAATAAAAGTGTTATGCTGAAAATTTTTCTCATCTTAGATATACTTTAAGTCTGCCAATTGTCTTTGTTATTTCATCTTCCAATTCCTTTGGCAAGGTAGATGGTTCTGAAGCCAGGTATGCTTCCAACTCTTTTACTATCTCCTCCCTGTTCCAAGCGTAAGAGTACCAACCGAGAATTTCCGCAACTTGCAGGCGGATATTTGCAGGTTCTTTCACATTCTCGACCAGGTTGACCAGCGCTTTTGCATATTGAGGATATGGGTTGTTTCTCATACTGGAAAGTATTGCTGACCGATAACTGCTTTCATTACCAACTCTGTCAATGCTTTCTTTTGCAGAATTGCATATCGAAAATGAACCGCCAATATACCCTTGAGCTTCTTCCTTGAAACGCTTCTTATCATAGATGAAATCGGATTGCTCCAATTTGTTTTCGAATGTCTTCAGGAAAAGACTGTCCTTGAAGAAACCTGCACTGTTGAGTATATTGAAGGATATCCTTTTGGCATTGTAATCCCTGAAATACTCATCAACCAATGCAGATACGGTGCTGTCGTTGCCTCTCAGCCCAAGAAAATAGCAGGCTTTCCTGCGTGTATATTCGTATGGGTCGTCAAGAGCCTTTACCAGAGCCTTTTCATAATCCCCATTGTTGTAATGTTTGAGAAGCCTCAGGCAGTCAAGTCTGAGCATATAATATGGAGAGGTTTCGTAAGTGTTTAGCAATATTGCGGAAAGGCCTTTGTAATTCAAATCGTACAGACGCTGGAGAGCAAGTCCTTGAATATCGCAAGGATAATTGTTCTTGAGATATTTTGTCCAATATCCGGCTTCTTTTATCGTAATGTCGGGTTTGTCGAAACTGTAAGAAGATGTGAAGGCAAAAGTAGGATCTCCAATTACAGATGATTCGAGTATTGCTGACTTCTGGTGCCATTCCCCGACTGTAAATCCGGCGGAAAGCATACCTAGCAATGTACTGGAGGCTTTGTCTTGCAAAACGTTAACAGTATTTCCCAATGCCACCACAGATTCCCCATCGCCCATCACATATCTGTTGGCTACGAAATCGCTCTCTCTGAAATCCCCGTTATAGCAAGCGTCGAAGATGAGCATTCTCACATTTGGATTGGCCTTGTGGATGTCATCCAATTCTATGCCTGTCCTCAGGTCCTCAAGTGAATCTGCTTTTGACACTTTCGGGTCGAATGTGTCGCAGACCCAGGTAGAGTCCAACCCGTATCTTTCCATTACCTTCTGCATTGCTTCTTTGTGCGAAGAACCGTAGCGGACGTTTGTACGGACCGCATTCCTGGCTTGCATTTTGGCAATGGCGTAATACTCGTCATCAATGCTCCCACCCGGATATTCTCCTATCCATTGCCTGTCAGGCGTGCCGTGATGGTGGAATAGCAGCAAATCGAGATCTGCTTTCTTCGATTCCTTCATCATCACATCTTTCATAAATGGAAATTGGTAGAAAACAAAGAATTGGGCACCGTCAATATCCTTGAAAGCATCTGGGAGTTGCTCTTGAAGTGTAACCGTCTCATCTTTCCAAGCAATCATACTGTTTGAAAAAGAACCTTCTCCCGTATAGGAAGCCACCCTGTCCAATTTGTTTGTTTGAGCCTTGATTCTCACCACTTTTTCAAGATATTTTGAGAGTTCCTGATATTTGTCCTGATAATGAGATGATGGCTTTATCCTTCCGGAAAATATGTCCGGAGACACTTCTTGTGCCGATTTTGCATCCAGATTGTAATAGAAAAAATTGGTTTCCAAACTGTCCCTCCCTACGAAGTCGAACTTGAGACCGAAATCATCGTAGAACCTGTCCGAGGGTATGGACGAGTCTCTCTTAGGAAACATTATTTCATCCATCTTGAAAGCAGATGTGAGATGCTGCGCTTTCCTGATCATTGCGATAGGAATGTCTCCTACGAATACGACTCCTGCCAGGTGTTTCGTAACATACCAATTCCTGATGGAATCCCTGACTTGTTCTGGCGTTTTCCAGTCCTGAGCTGCAATGAATGAATCGAAGCCTTTGACTGAATTCGCATAATTGATTACCTGTTGCTTGCAGTTCTCATAACTTTTCAGGTCAATGATAACCGCAAAAGACTTCCCCGTCTTGGCGATGGAAGTCAATGATATCAGTAGCAGGAAGAATACTATTATTTTCTTCATAAATGTTTAAAAGATAATTCCAAAAGACAAGGAACCGAAATATCTTTCCCTCATCTTGTCGGAGCCGACTGAGAACCTGCAATCGGCTGACAGGTCGAAAACGTAATTGACTTTCCTGGCATTCAAGGTATATGCTAGGCGTCCTGCCAACTTGGCAAAATCGTCTTTGTAGTAATTAATGTCTTCATTGTACATTCCCTGAAGCAAAGCCGTGTTTTTATCAATTGTGTATGAATACTCTCCAGACAAACTATGGCTATACACGACACCTAATCTTGTGAGCAGGTTGGAGGCTTTGAATTTCAGGAATTTGGCTCCATAGACTTCAACAGCCAAAGAAGACCAGTCGAATTTGGTCTCAGGAATGTAATATTCATCGTTTTCCATCGAAAAGATTACATTCCCTCCAACGTTCCAGTCATATCCCCTTGGATCGGAAGCACCCAACTGGCGATCGTACCCGGCCTTTGCATAAGCACTCTCATACTTGCTCATTGTGCTAGTGCTCACGGTCTCCCAATGCTGATTATGCGCTTCACTTATCAATTTCTGGAGATGCTCCTGCCCATCTGTGGATTTGTATTCTCCATCAATTGTGATCTTGCTGGATTTGTTTTGCCCAAACAGCATCTGAAAATTTCCTGAAACTGCATTTTGAGCAGTCGATCCCATATTTTTGGGAACTACAGGGTTCTGGAGCACATCGACTGTCTTGCGAAAGTAGCCCAATTCTGCAAGAATCTGAGAATCGCCGACATAAGAATATTGAAGTCCTGCTCCGTAAAGCCATCCCTTGTAATAATATTTCTTAATGCCATCGTTGCCTCCGACTTTGCCTATCTGGGCCTGTCCCAAACCTCTGGTTATGAAAACCATAGGTTCTCTGTAAGCATTCCTGTCGCTTGGTTCGGAGCGCTCGTAAGTGTGGTCAAAGTATGCATTGAGGCCAATACTATGCTTCTCTGAGACTCTCCATACGGCAGAAGGATTTGCAACTACGGAGTAATTGTATGTCTCAGTTCTTGGATCTTTTTGCTTGGCCCCTACTTTGGATACATATCTAACAGACATACCGAAAGCAATCTTGTCCCACAGTACCGGACTCGCTATCTTTGCAGACATATCGTATTCTTGTTTTTTCCAGCCACTGGCAGTCGTGTCCGCAATATAATATGGCATATCATTAGTTATGTCGTATAGGATTGCGTTGAATTTCGAGCCTCTGGAGCTAATGTTGCCAAAGGCAAAATCACCCCATAACTGGAATTTTCCAAGTTTGGTCGCCCCACTGCTTTTTGCCGTAATGCTATTTGATGAAAAAGGCTGTTGCAATGGATGCCAATTGCCAGAATCGACATTGTAAACGATATCCAAATCATTGTACTGTGCAAGAGGGCTGAAAGACAGGCCTGCGACATTGTCCGTATTGAACCACAATGTGTTCCTGAAATTGTTTTCTGATTGTACTGGATTGAAAATGCCCTGAGCCTCGGCGTTGAATACGCCAAGGCACAAGGACATAATAGAAATCAAGGTGATTTTCTTCATATTTTATTTGGCCCAAGTATTCCAAGAAGGTTTACCTGCTCCGTCGCGGCGGATAACAGGAGTGTCCTGAATCTCGAAATCATTGGTAGTGTTGTTGGTATCTTGCAGAATGACACGTCCGTCTGCTGTCTTGCTTGAGACTTTACGTGAAATGCTTTGTCCCGTATATGTTCCTTTAGGAAGGAATATGTAACCGGCGTCAACAGATGTTGGCAAGCCCAGAGTAGTGGCCCTGGTGGCATCTCCTACTGCTTGAACTCCGTCCAAGATGTCCGAAAGGAGAATTTCTCTTCCTGTATTTCCCCAACTTGCATTGGTTGCCGTGATGAAATCGGAATTCTTCAAAGCCTTGCTTGGCTTGAAGATTACGTATGCTCCACCGGAAACAGGAGTGAGCCACTGAGGAACATCATAACCGTCAGAATTGACAGTTCTGGCCATATTGATGGCTGGACCGTCTGTGATGACGATTCCGTTCCAAAGTGTAGTAGACTTGGTAATTGCTTCGAATTCAGCACCTGACAAATCCACAGGGGAGCCGCCGTTGGTGAGTTTTTTTGCTTTATGGTTAGTAGCCCATTGAGCAACTACTATTGATTCGCCCGGTTTGATAGGATAATCCTTGCCAGTACCAGGCATCTGCCAAATTACAGAGCAGAATACATAGTTCTCAGGATTTGGAATGTCCCAAGTATACATAAATGAGAAATCATAATACGCATACCTCGTCTCTGCAATGCAAAGGCTGTCAGCATACACGGTCTGGTCGCTGTTATTGTAGATTTCGTAATATTGATCGCGGAAGTAATCAGCATCTATCCCTGTCGTATCCTTGAAAGCGCAGCCTGTATAATATATTTCCTTAAACAACAAGGCTGATTCTTTTGCTGCTGCAACTTTGAGTGAAACTTTGGTGCCATCTTCAACTATGCTTGCAGAGGCTTCTGAACCGCTGATTGTATATGTGAATCCACCAGATACTGTGGTAGCAGTAGCAGTTACCTTGTAAATACCTGGCACCAAGCCTGTTACTACGGCAGTGCCATTTTCTGTCGTTGCAGTGACTGAAGTGGTTGTGGAGACATTTGTGAATGTTACTGCGTAACTTTCAGGTTTTGTTACTGAAGAAGCGAGTCCGCTTTCATCGATTGTGGCCGAGGCCGACACTGTTTTCACACCGTCCTTGCTGCAGGAGGGAAGTGCAAAGATTGCTGCAATTAATGCAATCGAAAATAATGCTTTTTTCATAATTCTTTAGTTGTTTTTATTATTTAATATTGACCTTTAATTCAAATCCGAAGAAAATAGGTATTCCCAACTCTGATTTTATCCCAGAGGCTTTGCTTCTATATAATGGCCTGTGGTTGAATATGTTGTTTACGTAGAATGATGCAGTCATCAAGTCTCCGATTTCCTTAGTCAAGTTCAGGTTGAACAGTGCATAAGGAAAAGTCTTCTCCACCGTGAACCTGGTTGGAGACAAAGAAGGGAAAAGGTATGAGAATTCGGGATCGTCCTTCATTGATGCATCGAACGGATGTACCTTTCCATCTTTTCTGGACAGGTAGGCTACGAACATTTCTTCATTGTTGAACGTAGTCCAATTCTTAGACCACCAATCAACTTGTGAGGTGATGGTGATAACGAATCCTATACGAGGAATATTATGAGTGGCCATAAATGTGGTCAAGAAGTCTTCATAGTGGTCCGTATGCACTTCAGGATTATATATTCCAATGTTGGATTCCACATTTCTAGTGTCGGAGATTGTGCTATATGAGAAGGCTTTGCTGCTGGTCGAGCCTCTCGTCCAAGCCCCATTAATGTAGAATGAGGTCCTTATGGCATCAAATCTGCCCAAATTTATCTCGTATTCAATTCCACTGTTGCGAACTTTTACGTTGTTGCCCGGCTTGTAGACTTTGAAAAACAGGTTGTACGTACTGTCTACCCCTACCGTCGGGGCGCTGCCAGTATTGTGTTTCACTTCTTTATAAGCAGTATGCTGATACCAGATAAAAGACTCAGGGGTGAGGCCAAAACTATAGCCGTTGTCCATAAATTCGTCATATCCAGTGATTGAGACCTTGTACTTGTCGGCTATTGTAAAGTCAAATCCGATTTCGGCCTTTCTGTTTTGGGCGATTTGCAGATTGTAATTTTTAGTATCATATACGTGCGTAGTTGCAATCAGTAGTTTTTCATTGTCCGGATAGTTTACATCCATCCCGTTGAAATTTATGTCATCCAGATATGCATAGTTCGGGTTTAGCAATATTGAAGTGGGTGCTTTGCTAGTGATGCCCCAGCCACCCCTTATTGTCATCCACGGGAAAGCCTCCAAACTGGCATTTAGCCTCGGTGACAGAGCCGTCAGATCGTTTATCCAATCGAATCTCGCGCCGGCAGTGATACTGAGATTCCTTTCTCCGAATTTATATTCCAGAGTATTTTCGAAATAAGCACCAAGCTGATTGACAAAAGGAATGTCATAATAATGCCTTTTCCTGTAACCGGAGGCTACATTGTCGATGCTCCTGTAAGGAGGAAGGTTGTCATCGTATGTGGCTCCTTTTCCCAAATTGCCATCTGTCTTGAAGTCTGCTCCGACAAGGAACTTTTCCGTAACATCGTTCCAACTCTTGCTGAAATCGGCATTGGCCTTAGCAAATGCATTGATTTCTTTCCCGTCAATGTCATATTGATAAAAGTAACTGTATGGCAAGACGTTGCCGCTTATCCCCAAATTTGCCGAATTGGTAATTTCTTTGCCATCGGCATTGAAAATATGCTGTCCTGGATTATTTGTGTATACAGCCCCGTCTGTCATTGCTGTGGAATACAAGTTCATTGCGTTGGTGGCTACAGCCTCGTAGTGCGATGACTTACCGCTGTAACTTCCAGACATAAGCCAGTTCAATGACTTAAGCCATTCCCTGTTCAAGAAAGCGTGCCCATTCGTATTGAATTGAATTCCAATATCGGACGAATTGGAACGGGCCTTGTCTCTGGCATCTGGATTGAGTTTCTGCGTGTCTTTCCCGTAAGATAATGTCAATGACGTATTTGCAGTTGATTTTTGTCCTAACATTACCGACCATAAGCCTTTCATGTTAGCCCTTTGGTAATATGAAGAAGATTCGGTCAATTTGTTTTGATTGTAAGCATAGTCTCCACTGATGTTTAAATCACCAGCCTTTTTTCCCAGGCTGATGCCTTTTCCAGCGCTTACCTGATATATGTTTGGATTCGTTTTGAAACGCATAACTAGAGGGGAACGTCCGGCCTTCGATTTGACAAGTACGGCACCGGAAGTGAGATCTCCGTATTGCACCGATGGAATACCTCTTATTACTTCTACGGATTCAACATTGTCAGTAGAAAGACCTCTAATGTCCACACCTGTGGATGCGGAAACGGCATTGGTATTGTCGTCTGAAGCCGATCCATTCTGTGCCGTACTCAGCATCTGAAGGTTCGCATTGTTGGACAACGGTGCACCATCTATGATGATTGATGTTCCCAAACTGTTCATATTGTATGAACTGCCGCTACTCTTGGAATCATTCCTGATGGTGATGGACTGAGAAGATGAGAGGTCTGGGTTAGTGATGGCTACTCCTGGCAGAAGGCCGAGAACGTCTTTCAGGGAACTGGTCTGCATATGGTCCATTGCTTGTCGTGAAATTTCTGAAGCAGTGCTGTGTCCAGCCTCACTCCTGGTTGCTACCACTGTGACATTGTTGAGTCTGAAAGTCGTTTCCTTCATTCTGAAGTTCAGAATCTTATGCTCTCCGGCCTTAAGTACGAAAGTTGTGTCTATCTTTTCCATCCCGAAGAATTGCACCGTTAAAGAAACAGTTCCCGAAGGGACCCCTTCAATGCCATATTTTCCGTTAGCATCGGTCATTGTATAAAGTTCTGATGGTTTTAGGACAATGCTGGCAAAATCTATTGCTGAGCCGTCTTGTCCTTTGACCGTGCCGGAAAGAGTACCGGACTTTACTGGTCCGGCTTCGAATTGAATTGCCCCGATTCCCGTCCTGGATGATCCGAATGATAATGATTCGAAAGCAAACAGAAAACAAACCGATAACTGGATAGACGTCAGCCTAATCACTTGACTTTTCATACTTTAACGTTTAAGAAATGCATAATTATGCGTTTCTGATATATATTATAATGTCTCGCCTTAAACAGATATGCTATGATATGCTAATAATCCATAACAAATGGCCTTGAAATAATTACATTTTGTAAGATGTAGTTACTTAAAGTCGTGCAAATTAATAATATGTGGTTTAGGAGTATTTTGAATAATCGGCTCTAGCCCTATGCAAATATAAAAAGATTATGTAATATTCAATAATAATTCTTTATTTTTTTTCACTACTGAATTGTAAGTCCTAGTATTGTTCGACAAGGCTATTCCAGTGAAAATTGCCGATTGCTGAAAAAAATGTTAAATTTGCCCGCACAAATCTGCTCCCATAGTATAATGGATAGAATTTCAGATTCCGGTTCTGACGATTTGGGTTCGACTCCCAATGGGAGTACGAAAAAGGGAATGGAAAACCATTCCCTTTTTTTAGTTATTTGCACCACTTGTCCAACCAAGCGAAAAACTCACGATGCCAGAACAGTGCATTCTGCGGTTGAAGGATCCAATGGCACTCGTCAGGGAACACAATCAATTTCGATGGCACGCCCATCAACTGAGCGGCATTGAACGCAGCCATACCTTGATCGTATGGAATCCTGAAATCATTTCCTCCGTGGATGCACAATATTGGAGTATGCCAGTTTTGAATCAACTTATCAGGAGAATTGGCATAATGCCTCTCGGCCTTTGCCACATTGCTCCACGGAGAACCTCCTTGCCTGATACCACCGAAAGTCTTACCATCACCCTTAGGACCCACAGGCCCTGAAGGCGTCCCAACCAGAGAATCAGCCTGATATTCCTCCAAGCCGCCATTGTCCCAATTTGGGAACCACATTTCCTCCGTAGTGCAATACATATGCTCCTCATTGAAAATCCCTGCATGAGCTATGAAGCAATCAAACACATCCCCGTGAATGCCAGCCAGATAATAAACCGAATACCCGCCATAACTTGCCCCGCAGGCAGCCATCTTCCCCACGTATGGCTCAGCCTTCAAGGCACGAGCCGCACTCAGATAATCCTGCATATTCAGGCCAATATAGTCTCCTGAAATCTGCTCAGTCCATTCGGGCCCGAAAGCTGTTGTACCTCTCCGGTTCGGAAGTACCACCACATATCCCTGAGCAGCCATAAGCCTATAGCACCAACGATAAGACCAATCCTGGCTCAAAGTCCCCTGAGGACCGCCAAGCGTAATGAGAATGGACGGATAAACCTTAGTACTATCGAACTTGGGAGGATAAAGCACCCAAGTCAACATATCCTTTCCGTCAATTGTCTTTATATGCCTGGCCTCTGTCTTATAAGAATCCAATTGCGACAATATATGCTCATTCTCGTTGGTCAACTGCTTGTACGTCACCCTCTTGTCTATGACAGGACAAGAAGCCTTAAGCACTTTTGCCGCATTGATAGCATATGCAGCCCCAGTCTCCACTCTTACCTCCACTAGCTCATTAGGGAACTCCATACTGTAATAACTTGCCAATAGCGCTGTGGACCCGTCCTTATTGTCAATCACGGCAAAAGGAGAAGCGAAATCGAACCATTGATCCTCACCAGTAATTCTCTCCACGACCTTGGCTGGATCAGGACAACCAACGGAAGCCTTGAAAATCCCCTGAATCCCTTCAGCCAAAGAATTGAAATAGACGGCATTGGAAGCCTTATCCCAGATAGGACCGGCAGCATTGTACTTGAAATTAACAGTCAAATCCTTGATATTCGAGACATTTGGAATGTCCTGATTGGCATTCGCAAGTATGTCGGCCACCATCAGTCTCGTTTTATCAGCTTCGTACCCGTCACGTGCCATACTCAGCCAAGCAAGCTTAGTTCCATCCGGCGCCCATACAGGATCGGTATCATAACCTCCACCCATAGGAATTGCGGCGCAACCTTTGGTTTGAACATTATAAATATATATTTCCGTATTGGTAGAGAAGGCATATTTCTTCCCAGACAGTTTCTTGCAAGAATATGCAATCAATTTGCCGTCAGGACTCCAAGACAATTGTTCCAATCCGCTGAAAGGTTCGATTGGCAGTTCATAAAGACTGTCAGCAGCAGAAAGGATGTCAGTCGAGTTCTCGGCCTTTATTTCATCCCCGAAATATGCGACGAAAGTATGAGGAATAGAGGTCACCCAATGGTCCCAATGCCTATACATAAGATCCTCAGCCACATAGGCCTTGGCCTTATCCAAAGCAGGATCTGTATCCTTCGGAGTCTTGACGCTCCCGGGAACGGTGCTCACATACATTATCTTACTCTGGTCAGGAGATAGCTTGAACTCGCTCACCCCGGCCTCTATTTCGCTTATTTTCTCCCTCTTGGCTAATTTTAATCTCTTGCCGGCATTACGGATCACGCCTGTACAGATCTGACCGTCCTGAATGAAGGCAATGGCTTTTCCATTGGAGAGCCAACGGGCGTTGCTAATGCTCTCGGCATCAAATGTCAGTTGCTTCTTCTCACTTCCATCCAAATTGCAGATAAACAGATTCCTGCAAGATTTATTCTCCTTGATGGAATTGTAACTGACTCCATACATTATCTTAGTCCCATCTGGAGACAATTGAGGATCGGAAAGACGTCCCAATGACAATAGCACCTCCGGTGTCATTTTGCCATCAGTGACTTGGATGTCAGAAGGACCGATATATCCTTCTTCAGGCTTCTGGGTATTGCAACTAACCATAATAGCAGAGCAAATGATTAATGAAAATGGTAAATGTTTAATGATATTCATAATGAAAATTATTTCTTGTGTTTGTACATAGCCAAAGCGCTCTTGTGCCTATCTATTACTTTATCTCTTATTTCCTTGGGTTCAAGCACTTCCACCCCTGTCCCATATTTGCATAGTTCCATAATGAGTTTATCGTTCGGGATCACCTTCAAAGAGAAGAAATGATCTTCACCCTCAGGTTTCAGTTCTGTCTGATTCGTATGCAGAGGCAAGTCCCTAAGATAATTTGCCTCTCTGCTTGTCGTTTTGAGCCTTATTGTGACAGGCTTTTCACCCTTTTTGGGAATATAATTCTCGAAACTATAATAAAATTCATCTTCCACATTGTAATCTTTAGGCATCTTGAATTTTGTTTCGGTCTCGTTGAGGCTTTTAATCCTGTCCAACGCATAAATCCTATCGTCTCCTCTTTCGTTGCAATACCCGACCAGATACCATCTTCGACCGCCTTCCTTAAGGGCATAAGGTAGCACGTGCAAGGTCTCGCTCTCATTTTTCTCGTATTTTTTGTATGCTATCTCAAGTTGCTTGCTTTCCAACATCGCATTCATAATGTCTGTGAGATATTTATGTCCGGAGGGCACTTCTTCTACGGAGACTCGATTCTTCAAGGCTTTTTTCCCTTCGGTAAGCAAACTGTTCACAGTAAAAGTATCCAACAACCAAGCTTTGTCATTTTCCATTGCCCCTTTACCTCCATATATATAATATGTATTGGTGCTTCTATGACATTCTATATCTATTCCGAAAATTTCCCGAATTGCCATCCTGTGATTGTTGAAAGATCTTCTCGCATATTCGCAGTCGAAAGATCTCTGCCATCTGTCTTGAAGGTCAATCAGGGAAATCCCGTCTTCCCCGTAACTGCGTATGGTATCTATCAGCCATACATACTTGTTCAATAATTCTGAAACCATAGTTATGATATTTTACTGTAATCCTTCATTTGATATTTATTCTTACGAAGTTCCGCCTTCAACATATAATTCAATGCCGAGGAAAGTTCAGGGTCCTTGTCCAATATCTCCAATGCATAATTTCTTGCCTCGTTAAGTATGATTCCGTCCTTTGCCAATGAAGCTATGTTCAACTCTATAGGCAAGCCGCTTTGCTGTGTCCCTTCAAGGTCTCCCGGACCTCTCATCTTCATATCCTCTTCGGCAATCTCGAATCCATTGTCTGTTGCGCATATAAGGTCCAGCCTCTTCCGTGATTCATTGCTGAGTTTGTCGCCTTTCATAAGCACGCAATAGGACTTGTCGCTTCCTCTGCCGACCCTTCCCCTCAATTGATGCAATTGACTCAAACCGAATCTCTCCGCACTCTCGATCACCATCACTGAAGCATTGGGAACATCCACTCCAACCTCTATTACAGTAGTGGATACCAAAATGTTAGCCCTCCCTTCAGCAAAGGCTTTCATATTGAACTCCTTGACATCATTGGTCTGTTGGCCGTGAACAATCGCCACCTTGTAAGGAGGAAAAGGGAAAGCCTTGACCACTTCTTCATACCCCTTCTCAAGATTCTGGTAGTCCATTTTTTCGCTCTCGAAAATCAACGGATATACTATGAAAATCTGGCGTCCCATCGCAATCTGGTCTTTAAGAAAACGGTACATTGCATCTCGCCTGTTCTCACTTGCCTGTATTGTCTCAATTCTTTTCCTGCCAGGCGGCATTTCATCTATCACCGACACGTCCAGGTCGCCATAAAGAGTCATAGCCAGAGTTCTTGGGATAGGAGTCGCAGTCATTACAAGGATATGAGGAGGAATTTCCCCAGCCGTCTTGTTCCACAATTTGGCTCTCTGGTCCACTCCGAACCTGTGTTGTTCGTCTATGATTGCCAGTCCCAAGTGCTTGAAAATCACGTTGTCCTCGATTAGGGCGTGAGTCCCTGTGATTATTCCGATACTGCCATCTTCCAAACCTGCGTGGATCCTTTTCCTCTCCGATGGCTTTGTGCTGCCAGTCAGCAAGGCAACCTTTACCTTCGTAGAAGCCAAGTACTTAGAAATATTATGATAATGTTGCAGGGCCAATACCTCAGTAGGGGCCATTATGGCAGCCTGATACCCATTGCCATTGGCAATAAGCGAACTGAGCACGGCCACCATTGTCTTACCGGAACCGACATCGCCTTGAAGGAGCCTGTTCATCTGATGTCCGCTCATCATATCCGCCCTTATTTCCTTGATTACTCTTTTCTGGGCTCCTGTCAATTCATAAGGCAAAGAGTTGAAACAAGAATTGAAATCTTCACCTACCTTGGGCATAAGGATTCCCACCTCGTTGCGGCTGCGAGTGTATTTTTGTTTCAACAAAGACAACTGCAAAAAGAAAAGTTCTTCGAATTTCAGCCTGTATGTAGCCCTAGCCAGAGAGGTCGAGTCGGTAGGGAAGTGGATTATCTTTAAAGAAAAGGCCAATGGGGCCAATCCTCTTTCCTTTATAATATATGCAGGCAAGGTCTCACGCACTTCAGGCAAAGTCCTCTCCAAAGCGACTGACATCAATTTGTTCATCACTTTGGCCGTAATCCCGGCATTCTTCAGTTTGTCTGTGGAATTGTAGATTCCTGTCATTATCGAACTGCCGGCAACTTGAGCTCCTCCGGGAGCCTTCGGATTGTCAATTTCGGGGTGCACGATGTTTATCTTGCCATTGAACCTGCTTGGCTTTCCGAAAAACAGGAAGGTCTGGCCAATGACAAGTCTGTCCACAGTATACTTGATTCCACGGAAGAAAACCAATTCCAATTCTCCAGAATCGTCCCCTACGATCACACTCAGTTTCTTCGGTTGTTTCTTTAAGGACAATACCTTTGCCTGAATCTGGACAAATGCCATATCAGGTTGGATCTCTGCGATTTCCTGAATGCTGCTCCTGTCAATATAGCGGAAAGGATAGAAATGGATCAGATCGCTGATTGTGTTGATTCCCAACTCACTTTTTATAAGCAAGGCTCTTTTCGGCCCTACTCCGGGAAGAAATTGTATGTCCGAATCCAATTCGCTCTGATACATCTAGGAATTGTGTTTTGTTTTGGCACAAAGCAAAGATAATAAAAAATCCATATCTTTTCAGTAATATGGATTGATTAGCGATGAATAATGTTATTATTTTTGCAGAAGTCTTGCAAAGGGTAAAGAAGTCATCATTCCTTGTAATGAGGTAAGTCTGTTGCCTTTCTCATTACCACAGAAGAAGCCTGTGCATAGAGTCCGGAAAGTGGGCACTGAAAATGCCAAAGATTTTATGTGCGAAACTTTAATATGTTATTTAAGCCGAATGAACATTAGGCTATCTGAGGCCTTCCAGGTCTGTCGTTATCCCTTCTGTTGTCATCCAGATATCTTTCAGGCATTTTTCCTGCCTGAAGATCCTCATAAGCCTTCCTGTGCTTGTAAATATCTATCGCTGTGAATATTGCAGACATCATTGAACGAGGATCGGCGATATCCCTTCCAGCCATATCGTAAGCGGTCCCGTGGTCAGGAGAAGTCCTTACAATAGGTAAGCCTGCAGTATAGTTGACCCCATTCTCGAACGACAATGCTTTGAAAGGAGCAAGACCCTGATCGTGGTACATTGCAAGAGTGGCATCAAACCTGGAATAATTGGCTAGTCCGAAGAAACCATCCGGCGAATAAGGTCCGAAGGCAAGTATCCCTTCGTCATTGGCAGCCTTGACAGCAGGAAGGATGATTTTCTGCTCTTCGTCCCCAAGCAGGCCACCATCCCCGCAATGAGGATTTAGGCCAAGAACGGCAATCTTAGGTGAATCAATGCAGAAATCTTTCTGGAGAGAAGACTTCATAAGGCGAAGTTTTTTCAATATCTTCTCTGAGGTGATACTTGAGACCACATCCTTGATGGGAATGTGCCCAGTTACTACACCTATCTTGAGTTGGGGACTTACCATAAACATTGCGATTTCATCCACATTGAATTCTTTTTGCAGATACTCCGTATGCCCTGTGTAACCGAAACCTTCGTTGACCATTGCCCTTTTGTTTATAGGGGCGGTTACCATCACATCGATATTGCCATCTTTTATGTCCTGTACTGCACATTCAAGCGATTTCATCGCACATTTTGCGGACTCGGGTGTGGATTGTCCAGGCTCAACGAATACATTTTCAGGCAAGCAATTGACAATGTTCACCTTGTTAGGCTTTGCTTCTTTGGCAGAGTTGACGATATATGCATCGATAGGATCGATTTCGTGAATTAGTTTCTTATAGAAACCGAAGATCTTCGAGGATCCGTAAATTACAGGAGTGAAAGAATCCAATATCCTGGCATCGGCCAGCGACTTGATAATGACTTCATATCCGATGCCATTGCCATCACCCTGAGTGATGCCTACTATGAGCTTATTGTTCTGCATATCTTATAATATTTTATTTTGTTCATCTTCATTGTAACCCTTATCTTCTGGCAGGTTGATTCCCATTTTGACGGCACCAGCCCCTGCAGCAACTGCCAACGCATCGCACCTTTCGTTCTCTGGATGGCCAGAATGGCCTTTTATCCAATGGAAAGTTACCCTATGGCTTCTGAAAAGGGGCAAGAACCTAATCCATAAATCCACGTTTTTCACCTTTGTGAATCCTCTTCTTTCCCAAGTATCCAGCCAGCCTTCATTCAATGCCTTGACAACATAAGAAGAATCGCTGAACACTTCCACCTTGGCATTCTTCCATTTGATGGCTTCAAGCCCCATTATTACAGCCAGAAGTTCCATACGGTTGTTCGTAGTGTGGGAGAAGCCTCCTGAGATTTCCTTCTCAATGCCTGCGCATTTCAATACGATTCCGTAACCTCCGGGGCCAGGATTGCCGCTTGAAGCCCCGTCTGTGAATAGGTAAATTGTAGGATGATTCTGTTCTCTCTCATTTGCCATATTGCAAATATAACCAAATTACTTATTTAGGCGGGGTTTTTTTTGAATAATTAGGAATTAGTGATTACTTTTGCGTACTAAAGATTATTGTGTATGTTGAAAAAACTTTTCTATAAACTGGTCTTGTCGACTATTGCTATTGTAATGTTGGCTTCTTGCTCATCCAAGACATACCAGCAGATAAATTATCTTCAGGATATTCAGAAAGATTCCAGTTGGACAATGGCTGTGAATCAGGGGATTGTTATTCAACCCAAAGATATTATTTCCATCATAGTGTCAAGTAGGAATCCGGATCTATCTGCTATGTTCAATCTTCCAATTGCCAGTTATCAGGCTGGTTCTGAGATGAATACCACGACAGGAGGTAGTTCATTGAGGCTCCTTGGCTATTCTGTAAGCAATGATGGGAATATAAATTTTCCGCAATTAGGGTCGATTCACGTCTCAGGTCTTACCAGATGGCAACTTTGCGATTTAATCAAGAGCAAATTGACGGAAAAATCATTATTGAAAGACCCAGTAGTCACAGTCGAATTTATGAATTTCAAGATATCTGTGATGGGAGAGGTCAATTCCCCCGGTACGTATAGCATTGAAGGTGACAAGATAACCATTCTTCAGGCTTTGAGTCTGGCCAGGGATCTTACCATCTACGGCAAGAGAGACAATATCACGGTCATCAGGGAACTAAATGGTGAGAGACACTTGTTCAAAATAGATCTTCGTTCCAGCGAATTGTTCAATTCACCTGCGTACTATCTGCAGCAGAACGACATCGTTTATGTGGAGCCTAACAATGTGCGTGCAGGTCAGTCCACCATCAATGAGAACAGTTTCAAGTCGGCAAGTTTCTGGATGGGTTTCGGTTCATTCCTTGTCACAATATGCAATATGATTATTTTAGCATCTAGATAATATGGCAGAAGAAAATACAGTTAAGAGCTTTTTTGGGGCAAAAGAAGAGGAAAGCACTCTCCAGTTCTCAGATATTTGGGCGCTGATCTGGAACAATCTGATCTGGTATGCCATAGGTATCGGAGTTTGTTTGTTCTTTGCTTGTTTTTACATTTACCGTACTCCTAAGATATACAGTCGTCAGGCCAAAGTCATTATCGAGGAAGACGAAAATTCCGCAATGAGGGATTTGTCTTCTTTCGTAGGCAACGCAAGCAGATACCGTTCATCCGGTACCAATGTATACAATGAAATAGAGTATTTCACGTCTCCTGACCTTATGAAGAGAGTGGTAGAAAGACTGGGTCTTGAGACTAATTATTATGATAAACAATTCCTTAGGAAAAGGGAACTTTATTCCAATACTCCTTTCTTGGTAGGTCTGGCTGGTAATAATCCAACCTCCTACTTCTCTTTCTACGTATATAAGACAGGAGAAAAGACATTCACGATAAAAGATTTTGTCGTCGGCCCTACAGGAGAGAAACTTAAATCAAAAAAGGTCACAGGCACTTTCGGGGACACGCTTTCTACCCCTGTCGGAAGGTTGGTTATTGATCCTACTGCTCACGTTGGCAGTTGGAAACACGAGATAGAAGTTAGTTGGGTCAATTCGGCATCTAGGGCCAAAGGCTTTATTGGCAGTTTGAACTCTTCATTGTCCAATAAGGAATCTTCTGTAGTGGTTATTTCCCTAAAGGACTATTTCCCTGACAGGGCCTCTGCCATCATCAGCGCTTTGATCGATGTTTATAACGAGGAATGGATTAACAACAAGAACCGTTCGGCAAGAAATACTACCCAGTTCATCAATGACAGGCTAGTAGTAATCCAGAACGAACTTGGCGGAGTTGAGACAAACCTAAAGAATTATAAGGAGAAGAACAAGATTACCGATATCAAATCGGTTTCCGATGCTTTCCTCCAGCAATCCACTGATTATTCATCAAAGTATTTTGAAATCAACAATCAGTATGCGATTGCCAAATACATAAAAGAATATCTTACGGATCCGGCTCACGCCAAATCCCTTATTCCTGCCAATTCCGGCATTACAAGCGCAACAGTCGAAGATCAGATCAAACAATATAATGATTTGGTGCTTCGTCGCGATATGCTTTTGAATGAAAGTAGCGCCTCCAACCCATTGGTAGCAGACTTGGACGATGCCATCTCGGCAATGCGCTTGGCAATTACCAGATCTGTGGACAATTTGATTGCCACGTTGAAACTTCAATTGGATAGGATTTCCAATCAGGAAAACACTGTGATGGGTAAGATTTCTTCGTCTTCCGGACAGGAATTGGAACTCCTTTCCATCGAAAGGCAGCAGAAAGTCAAGGAGCAACTTTATATCTATTTGCTTCAGAAACGTGAGGAGAATGAGATTCAGAGTCTAGTAAACGTGGCAAATACCAGATTGATTATGAATCCTAATGGATCTCCATATCCGGTCGCTCCTAAAAAATCGATGATACTTCTTATAGCATTGATTTTCGGATTCGGATTGCCATTTGTTGTCTTTTATCTCATCAAGACTCTCAGCACATCTGTCAAGACCAAGTCGGACATTTCAAATATTTCTGTGCCATTCCTTGCCGAGATACCGCAATTGGGTATAAGAGGCAACTGGCTTGAGAAAATGCGATACGACCGATTCAATAATGACTATGAACGTATTTTGGTTCAAGGAGGCAAGAGGGATGTTATCAATGAGGCCTTCAGGGTACTCAGGACCAATCTCGATTTGATGCTGAACGTAACACCGGGATGTCACAAGGTGATGATGACCTCTTTCAATCCTAATGCAGGAAAGACTTTCGTCACTATGAATACTGCGGCTTCTATGGCGCTTAAAGGCTCCAAAGTCCTGTTACTTGACTTGGACCTTCGTAAAGCTACATTGAGTAAAGCATTGAAACTCAATAGAGAAGGCTTCATCGGCTATCTGAATGGCAAGGAGTCTGATTATCATACTATTATCAAGGAGATAGTGGAAAATCTTTACTTGATGCCAGTTGGTACTCTTCCTCCAAACCCTGCGGAGTTGCTTCTTTCTGAGACATTTGTTTCTATGTTGGACAATCTTACCAAAGAATTCGATTATATCTTTATGGACTGTCCTCCTGTCGACATCGTTTCAGATACAGGTATTATTGCCAAGTATGCCGATATGACTGTATTCATAATGCGTTCCGGTCTTTTTGACAAGAGAGCTCTTCCTTCAGTTGAGGAACTCTACCAGGATGGCACATACAACAAGATGGCTGTTCTGTTGAATGGTGTCGAAGGCAGTGACCGAGGCTACGGTTATGGCAAATATGGTTACGGTTATGGCAAATATGGTTATGGTTATGGCAAATATGGTTATGGTTACGGTCACACTTATGGTTACGGTAGCGGCTATGGCTATGGGTATGGGTATGGTGAACAAGATGAAGATGAGAATGTCAACGATACTCCATCCGAGGCTAAATCAAAGAAGGGGAAGAAAGCTTAATGTTCGGTTTCTTCAATAATAAAAAATCACTTTTGGAAAGTGGCCTTATTAATGGTGCCACTGACAATCATTCACATGTACTATATGGCGTGGATGACGGAGTCCGTACAGAAGCGGAATCCCTTGAGATATTGAAGTATTTTGAAGGGCTTGGGTTGAAGACATTGTGGCTTACTCCCCATATTATGGAGGAAGTGGAAAACACTACAAGTCATCTTCAATCCAGATTCGATGCTCTTAGGGCGGCTTATAATGGTACGATTGAACTGCATTTGGCATCAGAATATATGCTGGACAATGTATTTCTTCGCAGATTGGACAAAAACGACATTCTCAAGCACGGAGAAGATTCGGTTTTGGTAGAAACTTCCACTTGGGCTCCTCCTATGGATTTATGGGATCTGTTGGGTAAGATTATGTCCAAAGGATATCGGCCGATACTTGCCCATCCTGAAAGATATCGGTATATGGATAATGATGATTATGAGCGTCTTGCCGGTATGGGAGTTATTTTGCAGTTGAATATTCCGTCAATAGTTGGAGTTTATGGTCCGGAGGTGCAGATGAAAGCCATATTCATTTTGGAGAATGGTTGGTATTCGATGACAGGTTCCGATTGCCATAGGTTCAAAGCAGTTCAAGGTCAATTTAGCAGCAAAGTGCTGGACAAGGGAACCTTGACCCGATTGGACTCATTATTGCATCCTGATTTTTAATTAATATAGATATGAACATATTGGTCACTGGTGCGAATGGACAATTGGGAACTGAGATGCGAAATGTTTCGTCTCAGAGTAAGGATCGTTATGTTTTTACAGATGTGAACTGTATCGAAGGACTCGAAACGACTCCTTTGGATATAACCAATATCTCCGCCGTTCGTGAAATCACTTCCAAGGAGGAAATCTCTGTAATAATAAATTGTGCAGCCTTCACAAATGTGGATGCTGCTGAAGATAATGTCCCGCTTGCCGATATGCTGAACCATAGGGCCGTTGCAAACTTGGCTCAAATTGCCAAGGAACGTTCTGCCACATTGATTCATATCTCTACTGACTACGTATTTCAAGGCAATCGACCGACTCCTTGTCAGGAAGATTGGCCGACAGATCCGCTCGGAGTCTATGGCAAGACCAAATTGGCTGGAGAACAGGCAATCCTTTCCTCCGGTTGCAATTATATTATGTTCAGGACCGCGTGGCTTTATTCACCTTATGGAAAGAATTTCGTAAAGACGATGCGAAAACTCACTGATGAGAAAGACAATCTCAAAGTAGTCTTCGATCAAGTTGGCACTCCTACTTATGCGGCTGATTTGGCAGGTGTCATATACAAGATAATTTCCGAGAACCTTTTGGACAAGCGGGGAATCTATCATTATAGCAATGAAGGAGCTATCTCTTGGTATGATTTTGCTCAGGCTATATGTGAACTTTCAGGAAACACTTGCGACATTCAACCTTGTCATAGCGATGAGTTACCAAGCAAGGTGCAAAGACCTTCATTTTCCGTGCTTGACAAGACCAAGATAAAGGCCGTTTTCGGAATCACAGTACCTTACTGGAGAGACTCTCTGGTAAAGTGCATTAATAGACTGTAATATGAAAGGAATTGTTTTAGCCGGCGGTAGTGGCACACGCCTCTATCCTATCACCAAAGGTGTCAGCAAGCAATTGCTCCCTATTTTCGACAAACCGATGATTTATTACCCGATTTCAGTGCTTATGTTAGCTGGAATCAGAGACATACTTATCATCTCCACGCCTTTCGACCTGCCCTCTTTCCAAAGATTACTTGGGGATGGGAGCGATTTCGGTGTAAATTTCTCTTATGCTGAGCAACCTTCTCCTGACGGACTTGCCCAAGCATTCATTATAGGTGAAAAATTCATAGGTAATGATAGTGTCTGTCTTGTCTTAGGAGACAATATTTTCCACGGAAATGGTCTTATTTCTATGATGAAAAATGCCATTTCAAATGCGGAGTCGGGGCAGAAAGCCACAGTCTTCGGTTATTGGGTACGAGATCCTCAAAGATATGGAGTTGCAGAATTCGATAAGAATGGCAACTGTCTCAGCATTGAAGAAAAGCCGTCAAATCCGAAATCGAATTATGCTGTGGTCGGACTTTATTTCTATCCCAATAAGGTAGTAGAGGTCGCCAAAAATATCAAACCATCCGCTAGGGGAGAGCTGGAAATCACTACGGTGAATCAGGAATTCCTGCATGAAGGTGAACTTAAAGTTCAGACTCTTGGCAGAGGTTTTGCCTGGTTGGATACAGGTACTCACGACTCGCTTGCAGAGGCTTCCAATTATATAGAGGTGATAGAGAAAAGGCAGGGACTCAAGGTGGCTTGTCTTGAAACAATTGCCTTAGTAAATGGATGGATCTCACCATCGAGACTTCGCGAACTTGCCAAGCCAATGCTCAAAAACCAATATGGACAATACCTGATGAAGGCTGCAGAAGAAGCAGAAAAGATAGGAATTGAAAATATAGAGTATTAGTATGGAAGTATTGAACACATTGATTCCTGGAGTAATGATTATTGAGCCGCTCATCTTCAAAGATGACAGAGGCTATTTCTTCGAATCATATTCCCAAAGAGACTTCGATGAGAAAGTTATGCCTATTAAGTTCATTCAAGACAATGAAAGCAAATCTTGTTATGGCGTACTACGCGGACTACATTTTCAAGGCGGGCGGCATAGCCAAAGCAAACTTGTCAGGGTGGTCAAAGGCTCGGTATTGGATGTGGCTGTAGATATTCGCAAAGGTTCTCCCTCTTATGGACAACACGTATCAGCAGAACTTTCGGAGGAAAATCATAGGATGTTTTTCATCCCCAGAGGCTTCGCCCACGGATTCGTAGTGCTTTCAGAAGAAGTCATTTTCCAGTACAAATGCGATAATTTCTATTGCAAGGACAGTGAAGGGGCCATCGCCTGGAACGATCCAGACCTTGGAATAGATTGGAAGGTCCCTTCAGATAGGATAATATTGTCAGAGAAAGACAGGCATCATCCTATGTTGAATGATTGCAAAGATTTGTTTGATTATTCGGTCGATTTATACAAGTAGACGTATGGAATACAAAAGGACATTGTTGATAACAGGTGGTGCCGGATTCATCGGCAGCAACTTGGTCATTTATCTGGTTAACAAATATCCGGAATATCATATTATCAACTTGGACAAGTTGACTTATGCCGGCAATTTGGCCAATCTCAAGGAAATCGAGAATAAGCCCAATTATATCTTCGTCAAAGCCGATACCTGCGATTTCGAGACAGTCAGCAAAATCATTACAGACAATCAAGTGGACGGTATCATCCATTTGGCGGCTGAAAGCCACGTTGACAGGAGCATAAAGGATCCATTTACCTTCGCAAAGACGAATGTAATGGGCACTCTTTCTATGCTACAGGCTGCCAAGTTTTATTGGGAGCCTAATCAATGGGTGATCAACGGGCAACCGTGCCGATTCTATCATATATCTACTGATGAAGTATATGGAGCATTGAAGTTCGACGGGACTCTCTTCACAGAGGACACCAAATACGATCCTCACAGTCCATATTCAGCCAGCAAGGCTTCCAGCGACCATTTCGTCCGTTCGTTCCACGACACTTTCGGAATGCCTGTCGTAATCACCAATTGTTCAAACAATTACGGACCTTATCAGTTTCCTGAAAAACTGATACCTCTGTTCATTAACAATATCCGTTATCGCAAGCCTCTTCCTGTTTACGGCGAAGGCAACAATGTACGGGATTGGTTATATGTCGAGGATCACGCAAGAGCTATAGACTTGGTCTTTCACAAGGGCCAGATTGCCCGGACATACAATATCGGAGGATTCAATGAATGGAAAAACATTGACCTTATCAAAGTCGTGATCAAAGTCACAGACAAATTATTGGGCCGTCCTGATGGAGCGGATTTGGACCTCATCACCCACGTATCGGATAGAAAAGGACACGATCTGCGTTATGCCATAGATTCCACCCGTATTACCAAAGAACTTGGTTGGAAACCTTCCCTTCAGTTCGAGGAAGGAATCGAAAAGACAGTACAATGGTATCTCGACAATCAGGCTTGGCTTGACAATGTCACCTCAGGAGACTACCAGAGGTATTATGAAGATATGTATGCCAATAGGCGTTAGATATTCTTGTAAAGGAAATCCACGAAATTAGACCAGGAATTGCGCTCTATGAATGCATTACGTGCTTCATCGGTGATAGTTTCGCAGTCCTCTTTGCCACTAATGATGCTTACCATCTCTTGTATGCTATTGTAAATCAGACAGACACCTTCATCAGACAAGTCTTTGAATGCCCCAAGAGCCGGTCCGATAGGTGTACCCCCCATAGCCACTGTGTCGATCAATAGCCCGGAACTTGAAATGCTTCCCCTAAGATAAGGGAACAATACGTAACGGCAATGAGCACAATACCAGGCTATTTCCTCAAATGAAGCCCTCTTGTTCTCAAAAGAAAAACCTGAGGCTATGATTTTATCTTCCACTCCATCGTATTTGCATTGTCCGAAGATTTTCACTTTTATGCCTGCCGCAAGTACGGAAGCATCAGTGACAAATTCTTCCACCCCTTTGTAAGGCAATATGTCACCCCAGATCAGAACATCATATTTTGCATTTTCTGCTTCATTTTCTGGCATTATAGGTTTTATATCCATTGCATCCACAGGATGGCAGACGTACTTTACCTTCTCGGCATTCCAGCCGAAGAAATGCAACTGCTTGACAGCAAAGTCGGTAGCCGCCTTGGAATGAGATATTACCAGTACGGATCTCTTGAGCAAAGTCTTGATGATGGACTTGGTCATAAAGGTCTCCCCTTGGTGCGGATGGATATTATGGTATATGAAAATGATTTTCTTTTGGCGCTTCCTCATTATCCAGATACTGACGTGCGCTATAAGGAACTGAATGAACCCCAGCTTCTGAAAGCCAATAGACTCCACGAAACTCAATAGGAAGATATCGGCGCGCAACGAATTTTTGAGCAGTGCAGTCCCTTGCATCAAGCACGGTTTGCTGTCCGCTTCCAATACTTCGAAATGTTTCGAGAGGTGAGTTTTCAGTAGATAGAAATATCTGCTTGGATAGCCTACCCCTTTTTTCGCTGAGGGCGATACGTAAATTTTTTCCATAGTTTATCTGCCAATAAGTCCTTTGAGCCAATAAGTTATCTTAGCCAATCGGATTTGCCAATTAGGTGTCCCAATATAATTTCTGTAATAATAACTGTCACTTTCAAGTTTGAGCTGACGTATCTTGATTCTGTCGAAAAGCCTTTTCGTCGTATTTCCGTGTTCGTGCAATACCGCCACTTTGGGATAATAATACACTTTCTTGCCAATCATCTTCATCCTTTCAGACAGAATAGCCTCTTCCGAATAAAGGAAAGTTTCAGGATCCATCATCCCGCAATCAAAATAGTCTTTTGACCTGGTAAGGAAAATTGATCCCATTACCCTATAATGGTAACCTTCTTCTGCTTTCTCAGAATAATCCTGTTTGAAACGTCTGACTTGGTGAGACTTGCTATAAAATAAATTGGACCAATATACCCAGATGTGCTTGTCCCAAAAAGGAATGAAAGGTTCCGGGCTTTGAAGTTTGCCATCAAGCCCTATTACTTTCGGCCCGATCACTCCTACATCTGGAAGAGTGTCCAATTTCTCAACGAGTTTGTCTATTACATTGTCATTAAGGAATTTGACATCGTTGTTTGCAAACAGAAGATATTCAGGATTGAATTTGTCTTTGGCGAATTGCGCTCCAAGATTGTTACCTTTGGCAAATCCGAGATTTTCAACTGAAGGAACCACGAAACAATCAGCAATCCCGGCCTCTGTAACTAATTTCTGAAGTCGGCGTTGTTCAGAGACTCCATTGTCCACCACTACAGTGAAATGAGGGGAAGTGATTTTTGATACTTCCTCCTGGATGAAACGAAGACTTCTATCCTCATTCTTGTAATTTATGACAATGACAGCAATCATATCTATTTATAATCTGCGGCCCCTGATACCGCAATTTGCTGCGAATTGCATATCGCTGTCGGCATCTCCAACCATCAAAGAGGTATCAGGCGTTATATCCTTAAAGTCTTTGCAGGCTTGCTCATACATACCAATATTGGGCTTTCTGAAATGATTCGATTCTTCTAGGGATGTACACTCATATATCTTGTCAATCCTACCGCCGTGATTTTCGATAATGCTGCACATTTTCTCGTGTATCTGATCAAGATCCTTTTTGCTCATCAAGCCTTTTCCAACCCCTCTCTGGTTCGTGACCAAAATGATATGTTGGAATTTTCGGGCAAATATTGCCAATGCTTCCAATACTCCCGGCATAAATTCGAACTCGTCCCATTTTTTCACGTAATCGTGTGGCCTGAGCCTGTTTATTACCCCGTCCCTGTCCAAGAACAATGTAATAAGACCTGTAAAATCTTCTCTAGCGACAGATATAATCTTCTCAAGTTCAGGGAGTTCTGTTTGTGCCCTTTCATAATCGGTTGGGATTCCGATATCTATGAAATAGTCATCGTGAATGAAACCTTGTACTTTTTCCGCTTCTGCTGCAGGCTTAAGAATGGCAGTCTCGAATGAAAATTTGTCTGGCAAACCATCGCAAAGATGCGCAGTACGATCCATTACATATATTCCACCGTTTATCAATCCTTTCTCGCAATATTCCTTTTCCTTGAATTTCGAAATGACGCCGTTATCTTTAAGCACTACATTACCATATCTATCGAAATCGGACATCGGTTTCAAGGCAATACTTATCTTATTATCGCTATGGATATGTTCAGCGTAGAATGCATCCAAATCCACATTGAAGAAGGTATCCCCGTTTACTATCAATACGTTATCTTCTTTGGCGAAGGACAAAGCCAATGCAATCCCTCCGCCTGTGCCCAAGGGCTCCTTCTCGACGGCGAATTCGACATCGAATGAATAATCTTTTTTATGGTCTCTTACCCAAGAGAATACGGCTTCCCTCAGGTATCCAACCGATAGAATCACTCTGGATACATCGAAACGGTCAAGGTAATTGAGCAGGCATTGCAAAAATGGTTTCCCATCAATAGGGGCCATACACTTGGGAACTTCGCTAACAACTGAACGTAGTCTGGTCCCAAGCCCTCCCGCCAGAACGATGACTTCCATAACTACTTGTTCTTGTTTGGATTAAGATCTCCGAACATATTTTCCTCAATTATGCAACATAAGATATGGCCGATGAGGGTTTGACATTCCTGTATGCGAGGCGTCTCTTCTGAAGGGATCTTGATTACATAGTCGGCATCGTCCATCTTGCAAGGTTTCGCACCAACCAAAGCTACACTGATAATGCCTTTTTTCTTGCATTCTGGAAGGGCTGCAACTATGTTCTTTGAATTCCCGGATGTGGATATTCCTATCAAAATATCCCCGGCGCAACCTTGAGCCTGAACTTGATGTCTGAAGACATCCTCGAAGCCGTAGTCATTTCCAATAGCCGTGACTATTGAAGGATCGGTGGCCAATGAGATGGATGGAAGGCCTGGTCTGTCAAAATAGAATTTGCTGACCATTTCACCGGCCATATGTTGGGCATCGGCTGCGCTTCCGCCATTGCCGCACCACATAATCTTATGTCCTTCCTTGTATGCTTTAGTGCAGATTTCTGCTATTTCTTCAATGGACTTAAGCAATTTTTCATCCGAGAGAAGTCTCTGCTTGGTCTGAATGGAATCTGCTATCTGTTTCCTGATTATTTCTGAACTTTTCATCTTAATTAATAATTCTTTATGTTATCTGAAGGGTAAATCTTCCATCCGTGAGCCCCGCTATCGCTGAACTGGAAAGGTACCACAGTTCCAGGCAATGATTTTAGAGCGCTGATGACTTCCATCTTCCTGGTAGGCTCGACGACCAACATAATGAATCCGCCACCTCCGGCTCCTGAAACTTTTCCCGCCAAAGCACCCGACTTGAGAGCCGTATCCATAGCCTCCTGGATAGTCGGATTTGTAATATTGCCTGCCATCTTTTTCTTATCTTCCCAAGCGGAACCGATGATTCTGCCGAACTCCTTGATATCACCTTTCAGGAGAGCCAGTTTCATATCTATGGAACTCTGCTTGATTCTGTGCATTGCCTCGATGGCCTCTTTGTTCCCAGTGGAAGTATTCTTCTGCTGTTCCTCGATGATGGCAGCGCTGCTGCGCGATTTGCCGGTGAAGAACAATACCATAGAAGATTCCAACTCATCGATTATCCACCTCTTGATTTTCAATGGATTGACAATAACTATGTCATTCTTGAGGAACTCCATATAGTTGAAGCCCCCGAAGGAAGCGGCATACTGATCCTGCTTTCCACCTGATAGATTAAGGTCTTTTCTTTCGATAATATATGCAGTCCTTGCAATCTCATAATCTCCGAGGGCCAAGTTCAGCCATTCGGCGAAACACTTGAGAATGCAGATCACCATAGTGGATGACGTGCCGAGACCTGAACCGGCCGGGGCATCATTGTAAGTCGTTATTTTGAATCCGTTGACACTGGAATCGTAACCGTAATGACCGTCGAAGGCACGTCCTTGCCCATCACAACCAAAAGTGTTCATCACGTGGTTGTAAACCCCTTTGATTAGATTTGCTTTCCCATCTATCTCCAGCTTTTCGGCTGAAGGATAGCTCTTTTCACATTTTGTATCATAAGAATGAATAGTAATATGTGAATCGTGAGTCTCTTCAATTGTGCAATATGCGTACAAATTGATAGTCGCATTCAAGATCAATCCGCCATACAAGTCACTGTATGGAGATACATCCGATCCGCCTCCTGCAAGTCCCAGGCGCAATGGCGCTTTACTTCTGACAATCATTTACAATTTCAATGTTTACGAATGCAAAGTTAATAATTATTTGTGTCCTTCGCTATGGTATAGGGCAAGTGCTTTCTCAAGTATGGTAAGTGCTCTAGCCAGATCTTTCTGTTTCAATACATAAGCCATCCTGACTTGGTTTTTGCCCAGACCGGGAGTCTTATAAAATCCAGCACACGGGGCCATCATTACCGTCTCTCCGACATAGTCCCTGTCTTCTTCTTCGGCTTTCGCCACGAAATTATCTATTCCGTAGCCTTGCTTGGCCCCATTTCCAGTAAGAGCGGCTCCTGGCAAAGGCTCATCGTCATCCTCGTCCTTGGCTTGGAAACAGAAGTCAGTGAGACACCATTTGCAGAAGTCCTCGGCATCTTCAACTGGGAGGCTGGCCACCGTATAGAATGCCCCTTGAGGCATAGGCGAAAATACTCCAGGAATCTTGTTCAGTCTGTCTATGAAGAAATTACGCCTAAGCAAATATTCCTTGAAACATTCATCGGAATATTCTTCCGTTCCTTCTATAGATGCTTCTGCAACTATTTGCCCAAGAAGTGGAGGGCTTAGTCTGGCTTGGCAGAATTTGAGAATGGTATCGTGAACCTGCTTGTTCCTTGTAACGACCATCCCGATGCGTATTCCACACTCGGAGTATCTCTTAGATACAGAATCGATCACTATTACATTGTCCTCAATGCCGAAAAGTTTCAATGTGGATACATAAGGTTCATTGGAATAAACGAACTCCCTATATACCTCGTCAGCAATCAAGTATAGATCGTGTTTGCTTACAATCTCTTTCAATTTGTTCAACTCTTCCGGCGAATAAAGATATCCCGTAGGATTGTTAGGATTACAGATAAGTATGGCTTTGGTCTTAGGTGTGATTTTCTCTTCGAACTCTTCAACTGAAGGTAAAGCAAATCCATCCTCGATTCTGGAAGTGACAGTCTTCACAGTGACTCCTGCTGCAATGGCAAATGATATATAGTTTGCATATCCAGGTTCTGTCATTATCATCTCATCTCCAGGGTTCATACACGACAAAAATGTCAGTAGCAAGGCCTCGGAACCTCCTGCTGTGATGATTATCTGTTCAGGTGTCAATTCAATCCTGAATTTGGAATAATATCCAGTGAGTTTCTGCCTCAGTGAAAGGAAGCCCTGACTCGGACTATATTCAAGTGTCGTTCTATCTATTTGACGCACAGCGTCTAAAGCTTTTCTCGGAGTAGGGAGATCTGGCTGCCCAATATTGAGATGGTATACTTTGATACCTTTGATTTTTGCGGCATCTGCGTAAGGGGTCAGTTTCCTGATAGGCGATGCCGGCACTACCATACCCCTTTCGGAAATTTTTGGCATAATATTGATTGTATGTATTGATCGAATGTGGTTTCTTGTCAAATGACAATTATGTAAATTTAATTCGGTTGAGTCTCTTATGCAATGTTTTTTTGAAAAAATTTGCAAACTTTCCTTTCTGGAGTAGTTTATTTGTGTAAAAAGGTAATATTCATTATATTTGTAAGTTTAGTTTTAGTATTGAAATTATGGCAATTATAGACATCGTAAAGAAAATCTTCGGAACCAAATCCGAAAAAGATATGAAGGAGATCCAGCCTATTCTGGACAAAGTTCTTGCAGCCTATCCCGAAATTGACAAATTGTCAAACGACGAATTGAGGGCCAAGACCGAGGAACTCAAGAAGAAACTTAGGGAGACTGAGGCCCCATTCGAGAAGAGGATTGAGGATATCAAAGCTCAGATGGATTCAGATATCCCTATAGGTGAGAAGGAGAAATTGGCCACTGAAGCCGACAAACTTGTCAAGGATGAAGATGAAGCCATAGAGGTCACTCTAAATGAGATACTGCCAGTTGCGTTTTCCATAATGAAATCCACAGCCCGCAGGTTCGTAGAAAATCCTACAGTGGAGGTTACCGCAACCGATTTCGATAGGTCGTTAAGCGTCAATCACGATTTCGTCCACATAGAAGGCGACAAAGCCGTTTACAAGAACCATTGGAAAGCGGGTGGGAATGAAATCACTTGGGATATGGTTCATTACAATGTCCAACTCATCGGTGGTATTGTTCTCCATCAAGGCAAGATTTCGGAAATGGCCACAGGTGAGGGCAAGACCCTCGTCGCAACTCTTCCTGTATTCCTTAATGCGTTGGCCGGAAAAGGCGTGCATATGGTCACGGTGAATGATTACCTGTCCAAACGTGATTCTGAGTGGATGGGCCCTCTTTATATGTTCCACGGCCTTTCAGTGGATTGCATCGACAAGCACGAACCGAACAGCGCAGCCCGCAAGGCAGCGTATGATTGCGATATTACATTTGGAACTAACAACGAATTCGGTTTCGACTACCTTCGTGACAATATGGCAGTCAGCACTAACGACCTGGTCCAGAGAAAGCATCATTATGCAATTGTCGATGAGGTCGACTCTGTCTTGATCGATGATGCGAGAACCCCTCTTATCATTTCAGGACCTGTGCCTCAGGCAGAGGACGATGCCCAGTTTATGGAATTCCGTCCTTATGTCGAGACTCTGTACAACAATCAGAGATCGCTTGTCAATCAGACACTTAACGAGGCCAAGAAAGCCATCGCCTCCGGAGACGAGGCTGAAGGGGGGAAACTTCTTCTCAGGGCATACAAAGGCCTTCCTAAGTATCAGCCTCTCATCAAATATCTAAGTGAGCCTGGTATGAAGCAATTGCTTCTCAAAGCCGAGAACTTCTATATGCAAGACAATGATAGGGAGATGCACGTGGTTACTGATCCACTCTTCTTCGTCATTGAAGAGCAGCAAAACGCAGTCGATATGACTGATAAGGGACACGATATTATGGCCAATGCCGTATCCGACCCTGATTTCTTCGTGCTTCCAGATGTCGGCTCTCAGATTGCCGAGATAGAAAAGAGCGATTCCACCCTTGAAGGTAAACAAGAGAAAAAGGATGCCTTGATGGAGGACTTCGCAATCAAGAGCGAGCGTGTCCATACCGTCATCCAACTTCTCAAGGCTTATTCAATGTTCGCAAAAGACGTTGAATATGTGGTACTTGACAACAAAGTAAAGATCGTAGACGAGCAGACGGGACGTATCCTTGAAGGTCGTCGTTATTCGGACGGATTGCACCAGGCCATCGAAGCCAAGGAGAATGTAAAAGTCGAAGCCGCAACTCAGACCTTCGCTACCATAACCTTGCAGAATTATTTCCGTATGTATCACAAACTTGCAGGTATGACCGGTACGGCGGAGACGGAAGCGGGAGAGTTCTGGTCCATTTACAAATTGGACGTAGTCGTAATCCCGACCAATAGGCCTGTGATCAGGAACGATCAGGATGATCTAATTTATAAGACCAAACTGGCCAAGATGACAGCGGTCATTGATAAGGTTGTTGAACTTACAAATGCAGGTCGTCCGGTGCTTGTCGGTACGACCGATGTCGAGACTTCCGAACTATTGAGCCGTCTTTTGATGCGTCGTGGTATCAAACATAATGTCTTGAATGCCAAGGAACACGAACGTGAGGCTGAAATTGTCGCTCAGGCAGGTCAGTCAAGTACAGTCACTATTGCGACTAATATGGCAGGTCGTGGTACCGATATCAAACTTTCACCTGAAGTCAAGGCCGCCGGCGGCCTTGCCATCATCGGTACTGAAAGGCACGATAGCCGTCGTGTAGACCGTCAGTTGAGAGGCCGTGCAGGACGTCAGGGAGACCCTGGTTCTTCACAGTTCTTCGTTTCTTTGGAAGATAAGTTGATGCGTCTGTTCGGTTCCGACAGGATTGCCCCTATGGTGGACAAACTTGGTATGAAGGATGACGAGGCGATGACCAGCGGTATGCTTTCCAATGCGATTGAGAAAGCCCAAAGGAAGGTCGAGGAAAATAACTTCGGTATCCGTAAGAGATTGTTGGAATACGATGATGTGATGAACTTCCAGAGGGAAGCCGTTTATTCAAGAAGACGAAATGCGATTTCAGGAGAAAGGATTGAAATCGATGTCCAGAATATGATGATCGATACGGCCAATATCATTGTCGAGAAATCGGAGGGAATGAGTTTCAGCGATTTCGAGGAATATGTTATGGCCCAGTTGTCCATCGATCTAGGTTTCGATCAAGAGTATTACGACAAGGCAAAGCGTCAGGACATTGCTGACAGGCTTTGTGCCCATATGCAAGAAGTTTATGACCGTCGTATGGATACGATGGCAATCAAGGTTTTCCCATTCATCAAGGATGTGTATGAGAAGCAGGGTAACCAATATATCAACATTGCCATTCCTATTTCGGATGGACGTAAAGTCTTGACACTCACAGTGGATCTCAAAAAGGCCTATGACAACAATGGCAAAGAGATAGCCAAGACATTAAGTAAGTCAATTATCCTTTATCAGATAGATGAACATTGGAAACAGCACCTGCGCGATATGGATGATCTTCGTCAGTCAGTTCAAAATGCCACTTATGAGCAGAAGGATCCTATCGTGGTCTACAAGCTCGAAAGTTACAATCTGTTTGCCGATATGCTGGAGCGCCTAAACAAAGATGTGCTTTCATTCCTTCTTCGTGCATTCATTCCGCTCAGTGACAGAGATGAGGCTCAGCCTGCAAGGGCACCACAGCCAAGGACAGATATGAGCAGGATGCAGACAAACCATGGCGATTTGGCCACTAATGGCGACCAGAAATCCCATATGCCAGCACACGCTGAGAAGAAAATAGGTCGCAATGATCCTTGTCCTTGTGGCTCAGGTCTGAAGTACAAAAACTGTCACGGTAAAGGTCTTGTTTAATAAAGGAGTATTTAATAGACTAATTATTAATAATATATGTCAAAGATTATGCAACCTGTCGTAAACGCAAACGAAGTAAGCAGGGTTTCTGCAGGTACCATCATAAGAGGTGAAATAAGCTCGATCAACGATATTCGCATTGATGGCACATTTGAGGGAAGAATTTATTCCAAGGGTCGTGTCGTTATTGGAGAGAAAGCAGAGGTGAAAGGGGATGTCATTTGTGGCAATGTGGATATCTGGGGCAAGATGAATGGCAATTTCTTCGTAAAGGATACTCTTTCTCTTAAAGATAGTTGTGTGGTGGAGGGCGACCTTCACATCAAACGCCTTCAGGTGGAATTGAATGCTGTATTCAATGGCTCCTGCAAGATGATTGAAGAGAACGAGTTCAATTCTCTTGCAGCAACTGTTGCACCACAGGAAACAGAACCACAGGAAACAGAACCTCAGGCGCAAGTCGCAGACGAGGCTGAGTCATAGCTGTTACTGATTTAAGACATTCTTATACAACTTGAGCATCTGCTCTCCGAACGACTCTTCACAGAAGTGCCCCACGGCGTATTGTTGTGCATTATGAATGATTGGCAGCATATCGCCTGAGGCGACTATTTGCATCTTATCCGAGAGGTCGGCCGCATCGTCGAAGATAAGTCCAGTCTCATTGTTCTTGACTATTTCCATTGTCCCTCCAGAATTATTGCGAGCCAGAACTGGACAACCATAGAACATAGCCTCGACAGTAACCCTTCCAAGTCCTTCAAACTTAGTGCACATCAGGAAACCGGCAGCCTTCGACATTACGTCCTTGATATCGGATTCCTTACCGGTGAATTCTACTGCTTCATCTATGTCGCACTGCTTAGCCAAGTCTTTGAGTTCTTGCATATAAGTACCTCCAATCCGACCTATCATTTTAAGTTTGTATCCTGACTTGGAAAGACCTGAAAGCCAGAATGCATTTATGGCCATTTCAGGCCCTTTCCAAGGATTGATGTCCGCAGCGCAGAACACGAAATATTTCTGTTTTTCTTCTATCAACGCAGTGTCGTATTTGCTCCTGACGGCATCCGAGATGACGACTGAATTGGGAACATTTTCCATTCCCCAGTCTTTCCTTATGAAGTTGGTGATGGAAATCACAGAATCAGACTTCAGTAGCAGTTCTTGTCTGCGTTTTTCTCCTGTCAGCGGTTTTATATAATCCTTAACTTCACGTAAGTGCCATATATGTTTTGCACCCAACGATTTGGCGATGTATATCCCAATTGTGACTACGCTGTCGTTGCTATGCACAATTGAGATATTCTTATCTTTAAGTTCCCTTACTGCCTTTCTTATGCACTTGCCGTTCACTTGGTTGTATTTCCATCTTTTGAAATAGGAAGCAATCCAATTTCCGGTGATATCTTTATTGGGTCGGAAAGGTATGATCATACAATCGTACCCCTTGTGAAAGAAATAGTCGTGGACTGGCCCGTTTTCCCTGAACAGGATGATAGGGTGAACATCTTCCTTAAGGGAATGAATCATATTTCCTAGCGAAAGCGCGGCTCCACCCAGAATCTGGGTGTCGTGGCAGATATATAAGACATTCAGTTTTCCCATAACTTGATAATATACCTACCAAAAATAGGCAATTTTTACGGAACTTATTGTTAATTTTGCAACTATATGGACGAAAGTTTCAAGACATTCATAGACAAGAAGCTGACTGCACTGCGTCGGCGGCTTGTTGTGTTATTCTTCTACCGCATCTATGCGGATTACTTCTTATACCACACCAGAGTGCTTAGGCAGGGGATAATCGTCCATTTCCTCAAAAAGAAGAAAAGAGTAAATGTCGTCTTCTTCGCTGCCAATGTGGCTATGTGGAAATATCAGAATCTCTATGATCTGATGTCCAAGAATCCTCGGTTCAATGCCCATATTGTCCTGGCTCCTTTCATCACATATCCCAAGAGCCAGCAGGATGCAGATATGGAAGGATTACGCAAACTATTTGAGGGGAAGGGGATTAGGTATATTGATTTTAAGTCTGACTATATCAACATAAGGAAGGAACTTCATCCGGATATTCTTTTCTATCCTCAACCGTACAAGTATGTTTTCGATCATCGGTACAACAGCATCTCTTTCTTTGGGAAGTTGCTTGCCTATTATCCTTATGCCTTTTGGACCAGCGTAGGTGACTGGTCATACAACAATAGATTCCAAAATCTTGCTTGGAAACTATATTATTCCACGGAACTTCACCGCAAGGACGCCCAAGCCTGTGCCAGAAACAAGGGTGCAAATGTAGTAGTTGTAGGCTATCCTGAGGCTGACGACTTCATCAAACCTTCTTTCAAGGATGTTTGGAAGATTAAAGATCGCAGTATCAAGAGACTTATATGGGCTCCTCATTTTACTATAGATTCAGAACATAGCGAGGTCAAAAGATCCAATTTTCTATGGATGGCCCAGATGATGTTGGATATTGCCGATCAATACAAGGACAGGATGCAAATAGCCTTCAAGCCTCATCCTTCTCTTAGGAGGGAGTTGTATAGGCAATGGGGGATGGAGAAGACTGATGCCTACTATGACAAGTGGGCGACTATGCCGAATACCCAATTGGAGACTGGTGGCTATATCGATCTGTTTATGACCTCGGATGCAATGGTTCACGATTCCGGATCGTTCTCTGTGGATTACTTGTTCGCCCATAAGCCCCTTATGTTTGTCAGTCAGGATTTGGATTACATCCTTTCCACTCAAGGAGAATTCGGCAAGAAAGTTTACGAAATGCCATATATTGGCAAGGATGAGGCTGACATTCGTAGTTTCATTGAAGACGTAGTGCTTGGCGGCAATGATCCTATGTATAAAATGCGTCAAGAATTTTTCAAGCGATATCTTCTTCCACCAAACGGCAAGAGTGTCGCACAGAATACTCTTGATGATCTATTAACTTCTTTATGACAGAAATCAAGTCTAAGGGCCGCGATTCCAATATGGAATTGCTGCGTATAGTAGCAATGGTATTGGTGATGGTGGTCCACGCCAATTTCCGGGCAATGCATTTCCCAAGTGCCTTCGAAGTGTCAGTAATGCCTGGCTCTGTGGCAATGAGGTATTTGACAGAATCATTGTCCATCATTTGCGTTAATGTATTTGTGATGCTTTCAGGCTGGTATGGGATCCATTTCAAGTTAAAACGACTATTGGAGTTTTTATTCCAAGTGGCTTTCTTCTCTGTGGCCATTTTTGCCCTGTTTTTCCTTCTGGCAAAGCCTGATATGGCGATGTCAGAGGCAATAAAGAAAGTACTTATCTTGGGACCTTGGGATTACTGGTTCGTGAAATCGTATGTCTGCCTCTATATATTCGCTCCTGTCCTTAACCTTTTCGTGGACAAGGTTGGACGAAAGGGACTACTTCTTTTCTTAGTGTTATTTTTCTCCTTCCAGACCATCTATGGCTGGCTGTATCAAGGAGTTGAATGGTTTGCCAAAGGTTTCTCCCCAATCTCATTCTTTGGCCTATACCTGTTGGCAAGATACATCCGCGTTTATTCGCCAGAATGGAGTCGGATGAATCGTTGGACAGACATATCTTTGTATTTGATATTGGCCATTGTCAATACAGTTTGCGCAATATTTCTCACCACCCATTCCTTGCCATTTACAGGGATTACCAAGTACGCCTTGTTTTCCTATGTATCTCCATTGGTCATTGCACAGGCTGTTTTCTTCTTGCTCTTTTTCTCAAAACTCAGTTTCAAGTCCAAGACTGTCAATTGGATAGCAGCATCAGCCTTCGCAATTTATCTGGTTCATTCGAACAGTTTCATTTCCAAGCCATATTATGACAATCTGATTGCCAATTGGTTTGCATATTTTGATACATTGCCATTCTTGGCCTATACTGCCTTCTGGATTTTCCTGGTGTTCTGGATTTCAATATTGGCAGACAAGGTCAGGATTTGGATTTGGGGCTTTATTTCACCCTATTTGCAGAAACTGGATGAAGTGCGTCTCTGAGTTGGTCTAATGCCTGTCCCAGTACAGATCTTGGGGAACCGATGTTCAATCTCATAAATCCAGCCCCCTGCTTGCCGAACATTTCTCCATCGTTCAAGGCAAGATGTGCCTTATCTACAAAGAGATGAATCAATTCATCGTGGTTAAGTCCAAGGTCCCTACAGTCGAGCCAGACCAAAAATGATGCTTGAGGTCTTACGGCCCTTATTGCAGGAATATTCTCTGCAAGATACTTTTCCACGAATAACACGTTCCCTTCAACGTAGGAGATCAATTCTTTCCTCCATGGTTCCCCGTATTTATAAGCAGCAATAGTTGCAATAGGGGCAAACAAAGGGGCTTCGTTGAATTCATTGGCATCCAACCAACCATAAAATTCTTTCCTCAATTCGTCATTTGGAACAATAGCAAAAGAACTAACTATTCCTGCAATGTTGAAAGTCTTCGATGGGGCTTGGAAAGTAATGCTGCAAGCGGCAGCTTCAGGGGAAACTGAAGAGAAAGGTATATGCTTGTGTCCGAACAAAGCCATATCGCAATGGATCTCATCAGATATCACCAGAACACCATTTCTATGGCAAATCTCAGCGACTTTTACCAATGTCTCATGAGGCCAGACAAGACCTGCAGGGTTGTGAGGATTGGACAAAATCAATAATTTGCATTTTGGATCAGAAGCCAGTTTCTCAAGGCCGTTTAAATCCATTGAGTATGAACCTCTCGGATCCTCAATAAGAGGATTATATACGACTTCTCTGCCATTGCCTTTCGGAACCAGCCTGAAAGGATGATAGACAGGAGGTTGTATTATCACCTTCTCGTCTGTGGCAACGAACTTATTTATTACGAACCCGATAGCTTTTACAATCCCAGGCACGAAAGTCAGCCATTCCGTTTTCACATCCCATTGATGGTGATCCAGTATCCATTGTCTAACAGTAGGCCAATAGTCTTTCGGTGTCGAAGTATATCCGAACAACGAATGATCCAACCTCTTGCGAAGAGCCTCTGTAATGAAAGGTGCTGTCTCGAAATCCATATCTGCAACCCAAAGTGGAATTAGATCCTCTCTGCCGAAAACATCCAGAAGTCCACCGTGTTTGTAATCGCCGCTCCCGCTGCGATCAACTATCTTATCGAAATCATATTTCTCCATAAGCCGCAAAGTTAGCAATAATTTGTTGCAATCCGCTGGTTTGCCTACAATGCTAGGCGGCTGTACTCGACTGGAATGACTTTGATGAATTGTGACACGTAACGGTCCCAATCTGCGATCATCATCGAGGCAACGGAACTACTCGTGTATTTATGATGAGCCTTGATAAGGGACAGAAGTTCTTCCTTGTCTTTATCGGATTCCACCGGCGACAACTCGATTAATGCCATATTGCAGAAGAAATCGAAATTGTAATCAGGATTCCAGACGTATGCTATTCCACCGCTCATACCGGCAGCAAAGTTGCGGCCAGTCTTGCCCAGGACAACCACACGGCCCCCGGTCATATACTCGCAGCAGTGGTCCCCGACACCTTCTACCACGGCAGTGATTCCGCTGTTCCTGACGCAGAACCTCTCTCCTACCTGTCCATTGATATACATCTCTCCGGCAGTAGCCCCATAAGCAATAGTATTGCCGGCAATTATATTGTCCTCAGCCTTGAAATCGCTTTCGGCAGGAGGAAGCACGATTATTTTGCCCCCTGACAGCCCTTTGCCCATATAGTCGTTGGCATCTCCTTCTAGGGTGAAAGTCACACCTTTGCAGAGAAAAGCCCCGAAACTCTGACCTGCCGAACCATTGAAATGGATATTGATAGTATCGTCAGCCAGACCTTTTTCTCCCAATTGTCGGACAATCTCACCGCTCATCATCGCTCCGACACTCCTGTCGGTATTCAATATCGGTACCCCTAGGCTGATTTTGCGTTTGCACTTGATGGCCGGCATCAAAGACTCCATCAACTCTTTGTCCTTGATCTCTTTCAGCCTATGCTCCTGCGGTGTTGTGAACAGCCTGTCATTCCCCTTGCAACTTTCTGGTATGAAAAGCACCCTGTCTAGAGAAATCTTATTGGCCTTGGCTCCCTTAGGATATTTCCTTTTCTGAAGCAGGTCGGCCCTTCCTATGATTTCCTGCAAGGATTTGTAACCCATCAAAGCCAGTTTTTCGCGAATGTCGCGAGCCAGAAAATGGAAGTAAGCCTCCACGTGTTCAGGTTTACCTGCAAATTTCTTAATAAGTTCGGGATTCTGGGTGGCAATGCCGACTGGACAAGTGTTGGTATTGCATTTCCGGCACATCAGGCAGCCCATAGAAATCATAGCGGCTGTTCCGAAACCGAATTCCTCTGCTCCCAGAAGAGTCATAAACATCACATCTCGTCCACATTTCAAACCGCCATCCACTTGCAACTTGACTTTTCCACGCAGATTGTTCATTACCAATGTCTGCTGTACCTGGGCCAATCCAATTGTTGCAGGGCTTCCTGCGTATCTCGTAGAACTCATTGGGCTTGCCCCCGTTCCACCATCGGCCCCACTTATCAATATCACATCGGCTTTTGCCTTGGCGACACCGGCGGCGATGGTCCCTATGCCTGCTTCCGATACCAATTTCACGCTAATCCTTGCCGTATTGTTTACGTTCTTCAAATCGAAAATAAGTTGAGCCAGATCCTCGATAGAATAGATGTCGTGATGAGGTGGGGGAGAGATTAGGGTGATTCCTGGAATGGAATGTCTGGTCTTGGCGATTAATTCATTGACCTTGAATCCAGGCAATTGCCCACCTTCCCCAGGTTTTGCGCCTTGTGCCACCTTGATCTGGATTTCATCGGCATTGACCAGATAATAGGTATCCACCCCGAATCTTCCAGAGGCAACCTGTTTTACGGCACTTCTTGCTGAACGCCCATCAGGCAGTGGAATATTTCTCGAAGGATCCTCTCCGCCTTCCCCCGTATTGCTCATTCCGCCAATCTCATTCATTGCCATTGCCAATGTCTCGTGTGCTTCCTTACTGATAGCACCGAATGAGATGGCCTCAACCACGAATCTTTTGATAATGCTTTCCTCGCTTTCTACTTCTCCGATAGGGATAGATTTCCTGTCGCTTTCGATTTCCATAAGATCGCGGATGTTCATAGGACAGGTCCTGTTTTCGGCAGCAATGCAGAAATTCTTGAACTGTTCATAGTCTGCCGAGCGCACTGAGTCTTTCAACATCTTGACAACCTGAGGATTCCATCCGTGCAATTCTCCATCCTTGCGATAAGAGTATTGGCCTATGTCTTCCAACCCTTTGATAGGATTTTCCGACACGGAAGTATCTTCGAACGCTTTCTTGTGCGCATTTGCAGCGTCTTGGGTGATGTCTTCCATCGTCACGCCTTCGATTTGCGAAATACCGCCACCCATATATTTGTCCAATACCTCCGAACTGATTCCCAAGGTCTCGAACAAAGCCGCACCTCTGTAACTTCTGATGGTGGAAATTCCCATCTTTGAAATGATTTTCAGCAAACCCTTGCTAATGGCATTGACATAATGCTCTTCTGCAGCCGGATAGTCCAATTGGAGCTGTTTCCCTTTGACCAGCGAATCCAAGATTGCAAAAGCCATATAAGGATTCACACCGCTAGCACCATATCCCACCAACAAAGCCACGTGCATTATCTCACGGACTTCGCCAGACTCGACAATAAGGGCGGTCTTGGACCTTTTTTTACAATGAATCAAATGATGGTGGACTGCGGATAAGGCCAATAACGAAGGTATAGGAGCATTGTCTTTGTCTACGCTCTTGTCACTTATGATCAAGTAGTTATATCCGGCATCAATGGCATCTTCCGCATCTTTGCAGAGTTTGCCAATGGATTTTTCCATTGCTTCCACCCCTCCTCCGGCAGGGAATGTCATTGGCAGGGTTATGGTCTTGAAACCTTTGTATTGGAGATTCCTCAAAGTTTCAATTTCCGAATCGGAAAGTATTGGCGTATTGAGTTTTACAACTTTGCAGAAATTAGGCGATTGCTCCAGTATGTTACTTTTTACAGAGCCGATATAACTGGTGAGCGACATTACGGTGGACTCCCTTATCGGGTCGATAGGAGGGTTGGTCACTTGTGCGAATTTCTGACGGAAATAATTGAAGAACAGTTGCGATTTTGAGGAAAGTACTGCCAATGGAGTGTCGTCTCCCATTGCCCCCAAAGGCTCAGCGCTGTTCGCAGCCATAGGGACAATGATCTTGTCAATGTCTTCGGCTGTATAGTTGAACGCTCCAAGCATTTGCTTGAAATTGTTAACTTTATGCTCGATTTTCCTGCCGCTCTTGATGTCTTTAAGTATGATTCGTCCGCTTGCAAGCCATTTCTCATAAGGATACTCATTTGCAAGTTCTTCCTTAATGCTTTCATCACGGATTATTTTGCCCCTCTTGGTATCCACCATCAATATCTTTCCAGGATACAGACGTCCTTTCGATGCGACTTCCGATGGATCTACCACACAAGCTCCGGTCTCGGAAGCCATTACCAATACCCCATTTTTGGTCACGAAGTACCTGCAAGGCCTGAGTCCGTTCCTGTCCAACATACCTCCGGCATATCTTCCGTCGGTAAACAATATGGTGGCAGGCCCGTCCCACGGCTCCATAAATATGGAATGATATTCATAATAACTCTTCAAGGCTGTGCCGAGAGGATTGCTTTCCTTATAACTTTCTGGAATCAACATTGACAACGTATGGGGAATGCTCATTCCGCTTCTTACGAAAAATTCCATTACATTGTCCAATGACGCACTGTCGCTCATTCCCGGCTCGACGATAGGGGAGATATTCTGGTTGATGTCCCCCAATGTTTCCGATTGAAGAAGCGATTCCCTTGTCTTGATCCATAACCTGTTGCCTCGGATAGTGTTGATCTCTCCGTTATGTCCTATCATTCTGAAAGGCTGTGCAAGGCTCCAAGTAGGAAACGTATTTGTAGAAAAACGTGCGTGGACCAGTGCTATGGAACTGGTGAAATACTTATTGGTAAGGTCAGGGAAATAATGGCGTAACTGCTTTGATTTCAACATTCCCTTATATACCATAGTGCGAGTCGAAAGGCTGACAACATAACAAGATTTCTTGTCCTTGATGGACGAAGCAGCCACCTTGCGCTCTATACATTTTCGTGTCAGATACAATTTATCCTCAAGTGCGTTTTGGAATACAGACTTGCTTCCTGAAGAAATTTTGCAGAATCCATTGTCTTCTTCATTGTCCCTTTCAGTGCCGAAAAGATTGTCAGAGGATTCTCCAGCCCCGATGAATATTTGTCTGATTTCAGGCTCCGTGCTTCTGGCCGTTTCTCCGAGGATATCGCTGTTAACAGGTACTATCCTGGAATGAATGGTCGTCAGTCCGTTTGCCTTAATGCATTCGTCAATGATTTCTTTAAATGCTTGGTTATCATTCTCTTCACGAGGAAGGAACACCACGGCTACCCCGTAACGTCCTTTTTCTGGCACGGGAATCCCATTCAGCAATATGAACTCGTGAGGGATCTGTACCAACATTCCAGCCCCGTCTCCAGTATGCTCGTCACTGCCTTCAGCACCTCTATGCGCCATATTTTCGAGAACTGTCAGTCCTCGGTCAATGATTTCGTGGAATTTGCTACCTGAGATGTTAACCACCAGCCCCACTCCGCAAGAGCTGTGCTCGTCCTCCGGGGAATATAGCCCCCTTAATGAAAACTCTTCCTGATTCGTCATATTGAATCTGAATATATATTGAATAAAAACACTATAACCAATAGCAAATTTAATTAAACAAGACTAAAATCCAAATTATTGTGAATCATTTATTTTAGTGAATTATAATTAAAACGATACTTCCGGGGCGTTTTCGGAATAAAATATTAGGAAATATTTATGCTTTCTTTTATTTTTGGGGAGTGAGACATTGGACGGACCAAATATTATCATTTATTGGACTGTGTCTCGCCATTTGTATTTTGTCTTTGCCAATGGCTGCTCAGGATATTTCTGAGCAGGAGGATGGTGGAGCTGATGAGATGACGAGCTCTGTGCTTGACGTTCCGCAGCCAGCCAAGAAGTCCCAAGATGTGCAGCAGATGTTCAAGTACGCTGCTTCTGTTTCCCGTGATATAGACGGGAAAACGACAGATGTCTATGTGAAATGGCGCATCCATACTGACAGGGACAATTTTTCGCTCTTTTGGGTGCCTTCACTTTACGTCATAGCGAAAGGCAACAGTGATTATATTGAGGAGTATTACAGTACTATCAAATTTCACGATTTCTCTTCCAAGGAAGAAACCCAAAGGGTGACAACAGGTACCATACCTCACAATCGTCGAGCGTTCCCTACTGTGGCTCAATTCTTTACGCCAGACATTTATGCCCCGACTATGTTCAAGGCGAGCATATTGTCTCCTTTCAACAAGAAGAATCGTAAATATTACAAATACAAAGCGGAGTCCTTGCAGGACGGCACCGTATCCATAACTTTTGTGCCTAGACTTGACAATACTCAGTTGGTCATTGGGAAGGCAAATACGGAGAAAGCCACTGGCAGGATTCTAAGTGCGGATATTTCTGGCGAGTTTGATATGCTTTCTTTCAGGATAATAATACAGATGCGTGACAATGATTCTGTCTTGCCCAGCAAATGCGATCTTATTGTCCTGTTCAAATTCACTGGCAATAAGGTTCGTTCGGAGATTTCCAATGTTTTCTTGCCTCCTCGTACCTTCCAAAAAGGGTTAAGTACCCCGATCGACAGTTTGAGGCCGATTCCATTGACAGACAAGGATTTGGCCATATATTCCCAATATGATTCCCTGAAACAGTCTCAGAAGAAGGTCGTAAGGCTCTGGCAGAAAAAGGTTTACACGGTTGCTTGGAATGTGATAGGGGATAATCTTGTGAACAATTTCAAGACGACAATCGGCCAGAATGATGAATTTTCATTCAAGACTTCCCCTGTGCTAAATCCTTCATATCTGACTTATTCTCATCGCAAGGGGGTATGTTATCGATTCGATTTGAACGGACGATATGTCTTCACCCATAATTCTGATTTCTATTTCAATGTCAAGATGGGTTATATGTTCAACCATAAGCAGTTCTATTTCAATGCGCCTTTCACCTATACTTATGATGCTTCTCGCAATGGCACTGTCAGGTTCACAATTGGCAATGGAAATAGGATTACCAATTCTTCAGTTTTCGACCAACTTAGTATGAGCAATCCGGACTCGATAGATTTCAGAAATCTGAAACTGGATTATTTCACTGATATGTATATGAAGTTGAATACGACCTGTGATGTAACAGATTGGCTCAGTACGGATTTCGGAGTTGTTTTCCATCATCGTTCTCCTGTGAATAGGGCTGATTTCATCACTGCAGGCCAGCCCACTATGTACAGGACCTTTGCGCCTATGGTTGAACTTTCATTCAGGCCGTTCAGGAAATATGGCCCCTCTTTCACTTTGGATTATGAAAGAGGAATCAAAGGGGTTATAGATTCTGATTTGGATTATGAAAGATGGGAGTCTAATTTTGATTGGATTGTCAAGCTTGATCCTCTAAGTTCATTGTCAATGCGCCTTGGGTCTGGTCTTTATACCAACAGAAGTCAGTCTGTCTATTTCCTTGACTTCACCAATTTCCACGATAACAACTTGCCTGGTGGATGGAATGATGACTGGAGTGGGGATTTCCAGCTTCTTAATTCGGCTTGGTACAATATGTCCAAATTCTATCTGCGGTCGAATGTCACTTTTGAACATCCTATGTTTTTTGCTTCTTTCGTGCCTTATTTCGGCCGCTTCGTAGAGAACGAAAGGATATATGTCAATTCGCTTATAGTGGATCATATCCATCCTTATATGGAATATGGTTACAGCTTCACCACTAGATACTTCTCTGCCGGAGTCTTCGCCTCCACCCGTAACTGGAAATATCAATCCCTCGGCTTCCGCTTTACCGTCGAACTCTTCGGCCGCTGGCGGTAATTCCTTCCGCCATTCATCACTTTTGAGACCCTTTTTGTAAATAGCTGATAATCAAGTGCCTTCGTAATTCATTGATTACTAATATCATTTTAGAATAGATTCAGAAGTGGTTCAAAATGCCTATTCATTATCAATATGTTGGATTGTTACTTGACTATCAATTTGTTACATATTTATCTCAATTCCTTCAGTCTCAGATCGTATTCTAATTTTTTATTTGCCGCACTTCTCAATGCTTGAATATTGTCAAAACACCTGTTGACCAAATAACAGTCCACATTGATGAAGCACTGAAGAGGGCTGCCAGCCTTTGTATAGAACCGATAAGAGGAATATTGGTATTTTTCCCAAGAAGAAACCATATTTGCCAATAGTGGATTATTTATAATATACAATAGTGTATCAGCTTGCCAATTCAAAACTGATTTTTGATAGGCCACAGGTTCAGTGAAAAGATGACCTCTCAAATGATACTTTTGACGATAATAACTTTCATAACTGAAAACAAGGGCATCTGCTAACTCTTTAATATGGTCACTAACAATAAGAAGATGAGCGTGATTAGTCATAAGCTGAAAAGCATATATCCTTGAATCAAAGGCTTTTAGATGCTTGTTTAAGAGAGAGAGAAATCGCTTATAGTCCTGATCTTCAATGAACAAAGGCCGCCCATTAATCCCCTTTAATATTAAATGATGAACATTTTTAGGATATTTTTGCTGAGATAATTCAGCTCTACCTATTGGCAAATAGAAAAACTCTTCCCACATATCTTTCAAATTGTTGGTTATGTAACAAATCTACGAAATCCATTTGAGAATCAAAATATAATAAGCAACTTTTCATCGCTTCAAAGGACCTTTTTGTAAACGATTGATAATCAAGTGCATTTGTAATATGTTGATTATAAATACAACTTTATAACTGCTTCGGAAGCAGTTCAAAATGCCAATTGTATATCAATATGTTGCATTGCTACTTGATTATCAGGTACTTAGATCCATATGCTTATAGTCGTTTCAACCAAGTCCTACCAGTTCCGGTGTCTCTACCTGTCCTGAAGTCTCCACCTGTCACGAACTCTCCACTCGTCCCAAATAGGCGCAGAAGGCCGCTAGTGTATGGAAAAAATGACTATCTTTACATTAATGTCAAAACACAATCGAAATGAAGAAGATATTTGCCATTCTTGCAACGATAACATTATTAATGTCCTGCAGCCATAAAGAAAATGCAGAAACCCCAGAAACGAAGCCGAAAACTAATCCTGAAGAGGTAGTCAATTTTTATTTCACGGCTCCTTACCTTACCCTCAATGTCGGAGAAAGTTCAACCCTGCACATTCGCTACAAAGGCAATGATTATGACCTTGCAACAAATGTCGCCGAAATGCTTTTCAGCAGTTCGGACAAGTCCGTTGCCTCTGTTGATGAAAAAGGTAAAGTGACAGCGGTCGCTCCTGGAAAAGCCACCATTTCTGTTAATTCATCGAACAACGAGACGGAGAAAATTGCTGTTGTGGTCCGTGACAATGGCTTCATTGCATATTCCAACCCGACAGGGGAGAAACTTCCGGTTATGGGCTGGTTCTCTTTGCGTCCTCCTTATATGACCACGGAAAAATACAAGGAAATGGCCGATGCCGGTTTCAATATTTCTTTTTCTCACGTTTGGACCAGGGCTGAGAATCTTGCAGCCCTCAAAGCCGCAGAAGGAACCGGAGTCAAGTTGCTGATGATGGACCTTGACAACAATAGAAACAATCTGGCCGATATCGCGACTACATATAAAGGTTATTCCTCGTTTGCCGGATATTGGCTATATGATGAGCCAAGTGTTAAGTTATTCTCGGATATAGCTACCTGGAATTCCGAGCTTCGTAAGATAGATACTGGTAATCTTACCTACGTCAATCTTTTCCCAGACTACGCAAGCGCCACCTCAATGGGGGCTGCCAATTTTGAAGAATACTTCACTAAAGCCATTGACCAACTTGGTGTTAACTTCATATCGTTTGATTATTATCCTATAGTCAACGGTGTCCTTCGCACAAGTTTTTATCCTTGTTTGGAAACTGTAAAGAGGCTAAGCGATTCCAGAGGATTGCCTTTCTGGGCATTCGCAATGTCGGTACTTCATCGCAGTTATTCTACTCCGACAGAAGCCAATCTCAAGTTCGAAATTTACTCCGCTCTTGCTTATGGTGCCCAGGGAATCCAGTATTTCACCTACGTCACACCTGTGTCTGATGGAAAGGATACTTTCGGCATTGCCCCTATTGACGAAAATGGAAATAAAACAACAGTCTATGACTATGCAAAGACCATCAACACCGAACTGTCGGCATTGAGCAAATATTTTCTTGGTTCCTTCTCTGTTTCGAGGATGTTTACCGGGACAATAGCTTATTCAATGAAAGATGAAAAATACGATGCTGCCAAATTGCCTGGCAATGTCACCAGTGTTTCCTCTGATGGAGACGGCCTTTTGATTTCTCATTTGTGCAACGGCGAAAGAGAATATCTTATGATAGTCAATCGCAGTTTCACCAAATCTCAAAATGTCAAGATTGCGTTCGATGGCACTCTAAAGAGGATCAATTCCGATGGCACGGTGGCAGACGCCGAGACAGAGGTCATAATCAAGCCCGGCGATATGCTGCTCTATCTCACCAGATAGAGGTATAATGGACACAAATAGTTGGTGATAGTGACAAATACAGTTGGTGACGACGGCATTCCAGAGTTGTAAGTTTACGTTACCTCTCTTTCCGTTTCTTTTCATCAGCAAAGTACTGATACCATTTGATGAAATTATCAAAGTGCTCTTGAGACAACCCACGATGTGGTCTCTTTTTCCGATTACCTTTCTCCAAGTGTAAAAGATGTCCCTACACTTGGAAGTACGCTTAAACGCCTAATATTTACGTAATCAACCATTCACCCTTATATCAGCCTTTCCAGGTGTCAACCCAAAATCGACACTAGGATGCGAAGTTCGTTGCCAAATGCCTACCACTTGTGCAGCATCGGGATATCATACATACGACCTTGTTTGCGTCGGTGCAATCCGTACCTGCACCGACTTGGAAGCGAGGCACCGCTGCCGCAATCCGCCCCTGCGGCAGATACGACTCGACGGGACTGCACCGAGCTCGATTGAAAGGCTCGTTCCGTCCCGTCGGTCGTTGCCTGTCGACTACCATAAGTTACTGATAATCAAGTATGGATCTAAAGTGGTGATTGCCAATCGGCATTTTGAACTGCTTTGCGACCAGTTTAGAATGGCGATTAATAATCAGCAACTTGGATTGGCACTTGATCATCAATGAATTACAAATTTGCCGCTTTTTGATTTCCAGCAATCACCATTCAGCTTTCGGGATGACTGATAATCAACACGTTGCATTAAGTGGTGGCGATTGCTGGATTTTGGCTAATCAGAGAAATTGCCTTGCAAGTGTCTACGTTGGGGTTCATCAAAAGCGGTGATTTCCAGCAATCGCCACTGGACTTTCGGGGGTATTGATTATCAATGCATTGCAAAAGGGGATGGCGATTGCTGGCCAAACGGGATATGAAAAATCACGATTTGCATATGCTGGCGGTAGAAGGCCATTGCGAACGCGGCAAGGCAGACCGCTATTCCGTTCGCAGCCACAAGACGCTCGCGCTCCCCTGCGGGGGCTCGCTTGGCTGCTCTCTCGCGGATCGCATTTGCCCTTATCGCAATGGCCTTCTGCCGCAGAAATGACAGTAATTTCGTCCTTCGCTGTATCTTCCACTCAGGAGCCTCAGCAAGATAGCCGTCGAATCAGCGCCTGAGTTGTCTGGAACTATATCCGCTTTCTTTGGCGACTGCGCCTTCTTATTTTCCCCATATTAAAACTTTTATGAAACGACTTCCATAAAAGTAGATGTAAGTACTAACGTATCAAATCGTTATATATGGTTTCACCAACTGAAAATGTCCATTATACCGAGATCAGGGGGAATAGACAAGGCACAAAAAAAGGGTAAGCTTAATACATCGCACCGCTACAACCTCCTACCCTTGCTGCCTTCCGGCCCTGGGGGGATTTAAAGGGAGCTGGTCGTGTATGACTTACCCGTTGCAAATATACTACTTTTTGCCGAATAGCAAAAATTTGTTTATTCCGTACCTGTCGTCTTTCAGATGCTATTTATTGAGGCTGTCGAAGATCAAAGGCATTATGTCATCGACCTTTGAGAACTTCCATATCTTCTTTGCACCAACCATCAGAATCTGCATAGGGACACCGCTTTTTACCTGATATTGAGCCATCACTTGGCGGCAGGCTCCACAAGGAGTTGCAGGTGAATCGCAAAGGCATCCGTTCTGTCCGCCGGCAATGGCAATTTCTTCCATTGCGGAATCAGGATTGTTCGCATTGGCATAGAACATTGCAGTACGTTCTGCACAAAGTCCTGAAGGGAAAGCATCATTTTCCTGATTTGCTCCTGTGACTATCTTGCCATTGGAAAGCCTGATAGCAGCTCCTACGTTGAATTTCGAATATGGAGCATAGGAGCCTTTCTGGGCTGCTATTGCAGCTTCTGCCAATACCTTATCGGATGGCTCCAGTTCGTCTATAGATGAAAACTCTTTGTAATTTATATTTATCTCTTTATCTGTCATAGTGTTATATTTTAAAGGGGCGTAAATATACAAACTTTGATCAAATCGTCAAAATTCCAGATGGAATGAAGCCTGAAGGAGCGATTGCAGATATCCTATTATTTCAACGAATTAATCCAACCTGTAATGTCTTGAAGTACTTCTGGCGAAATGGTCTCTTCGATTGAATTGTATTCCATTCCGCTTCCAGTTTGGCAATGTTGGAACAAATGATTGAGCCCGGCGTATTCTTTTATCATATTTTTCTGGGAGTAGGGAAGATGCTCTTTGATAGATTTGAGATTTGTAGATGCAATGACTTGAGAATCAAGACTTCCGTCCAATGCCATAACTGGACATTTCACTTTGCTTATGTCTGTAACTGGGTCGTATGCAATGAAGTAATCTATCCAAGCATTTTTCATAGAAATCATTGCCACGAGGTTTTGCCTCATTCCGTCAGGAATGTCCGCCTTTGTAATAGTAAGGATCTTATTTACATTAGCCTCAGGGTCTCCTGAAGCCTTTTTATCGATTTTTTGAATTAACAACTCCTTCAGCGCACGGCAATAGTCGTTGCAGGTTTGTGTAGGTGTCCCACTCAATATCAGTGCTTTACGATTCTGTTCCACCAAGACGCTGTCCCCACGGACTCCTGTTCCAGCGAGACTTACCATAAAGTCGACTTTGTCACGGGCTCCAGCCATAAAGGCAATGGTCCCGCCCTCACTGTGGCCGAGAATGCCCACAGAGCCGAATTCTTTTAAGGATCGCAAATAATCTATTCCGGCCAATGCATCATTCATATTGGTCAATGTGGTGAGATTGGATATGCTTCCTGTTGATTTGCCAACGCCTCTGTCATCATACCTCAATGAAGCAATTCCGTGTTTTGCCAGATAATCGGCAATCACAAGGAAGGGTTTATGATCGAATAATTCCTCATCTCGATTTTGAGAGCCGCTGCCTGTAACCATCAATACGATAGGTACGGATTTTGGCTTAAGTTTATCATAGTCAGCTGGATAGGTGAGAGTACCGGCAAGAATCCCAGTTCCATCCGCAGTCTTGAATGATACTTCTTTGCTTGCATATCCGTAAGGCGGTATAGGCGTTTGAGGTCTTTTGCGTTCCACCTTACCTTTAACCAATGTCAAATCCGCATCAAAACCAACTTGAGAGAATTTCCCATAAATCTTCTCGCCCATCAGCATCCCTTTGTATGAGCCTCCAATTGCAGGAATGTTAATTTCAAGGCTTCCCAATGGATTTATAGAGTAAGAAGCGGGAATGCCTTTCGCATTTTGATCTGGACTGTCCATAGTGCATTTTCCGCTTTCTTCAAAGTTGAAGACGATAGCGATTTTGTTTTGTCCTACAGAAAGTTTCCCAGACCAAGGACCAATGATGTTCTGTGCCAATATGTTAATTGGCAATAAGATAGTTATTGTCAGTAGAAATAGTTTGTTCATAAGTTAACTTATATTGATTGGTAACCAGAAGTCGACTTTGCAGCCTTTGTGGTAAGAAGTGTCGATATGAATCTCACCACCTAGTTTTTCGACTATCGTTTTGCTGACAGGGAGCCCTAGTCCGCTGCCAATTACGAACTCGTCAAGCTTGGTGAATTTTTCAAATACCCAATCGACCTTATCTTCAGGAATGCCTGGCCCGGTGTCTGTTACGGAGAAATAGACTTTCGTTCCATCTGAAGAATAGCGAAGGGAGACTGAACCTTCTTTTGTGAACTTGATGGCATTGTCCAGTAAATTCATAATTACTTGTTCAAGTCTTTCTTTATTGCTTTCAATTATCATTTTGCTGTCTTGCGGCTCGTATGTCAAGTTGATACTTGACGGCATCCTTATTTTTGTCTCATCCAAAGCCTCATTGCAACAATCATTTACGGACATTGCACTGGTATCAATCTTACAACTCTCCAAATCGGAAATCTCAAGCACGTTGTTCACAATCTTGGTCAGGGTGTAACTATTATCACTGATAATGTCTGAATATTGTTTGTATTCTCCTTTGACAGAACCAAGCAATTGCGAAAATCCGACAATGCTGTTAAGAGGTGTCCTGATTTCGTGTGACATATTTTGTATGAACGACGTTTTCATCGCATTCAGTTTGTCTACTCGGTCATAGGCATCCTTCAACTCCTCGTTTGACGCTTTAAGTTGAATGTTCATTCTATGAAGAACGATAATTACGATTAATGCTGCAATGAAGACCAATAAGACCACCCCCATAATGACTGTAAGCGTTTGAGCTCGATAGTGTTCGGCTTCTATTCTTAGTTCATTCTTCTCTATTTGGGACTGGTTGAGTTTCAATTGGACTTCATATTCATTTGTCCTGAATTCATCGGCTTGATGATTCAGGGTGTCCATATTGTTCAAATATTTGTCGAATAGGTCTGATGATTCCTTGTAGTTGCCCATTTCCCTTGCAATCTTGGCTCCCATCAAATCCCATTTGTTGTCCCCGAAATCAAGACCAGCATCATTGAATGCCTTAATAGTCTTGTTCAAAGATACTTTTGCTTGAGCGTAGTCTTTCTTTTTAAGATAATATTTCGTTTGAAGTTCGTATGCGTGCCCTGTGAGGGGCAAATAGTTGTATGCCAATAATTTATCAATAACTTTCTGGGCGTTGTCATAATCATTCACATTCAAATAATATTTTCCCCAAGTCGCAACAACGAATCGCATATCGCTGTTGCCACAAGCTGCGGATTTGAACCCGTCGTGTTTCAATGTGGAATCGCATTTCTTCAGATAAATCAGGGCTTCTTCATTCTTGTTTTCTTCTACCAGAAAGTCGGCAACGCAGGAATAAAAGTTGGCTAAACCATAATGGAAAGACTTTCTGTCTGTAATCCCTTCTGAAAATTTGCAAACTTCTTTTCCCTTTCTTGCTGCTTCATCGTACATTCCGAAAGATTGGTAAAGCATCAGTATATTGTAATAACTTTCAGCCAATGTAACCTTGTCTGTGGAAGTATTCAGTAAGTCCCTGCACATCTTGACGGCCTTAATCGGGTCCCCCTTTGTTTGGTAATAGAAAATGATGACGAACTTGGACTTGGAAATATCGTCCTCTCTCATTTTCTCTTTCTCCATATAATTGACCGCCGCCTCCGCACTATCTATTTGCGGGCCAAGGACTGCGTAATAATATGTTTTAAAGTAATATGCATACGAAATGCAGTCTCTGTTCCCTGATTCCTTGGCTGCATCCATAAATTTATTCACGTCTGAAAGTGTTTGATTCAAACTGTTGCTGACTATTGCTTTTTGCAATTTCAGCATATATGGCGGCCACGTCGAGTATCTTGGATTGTCGTTCTCGCCTTTGAGAATATAGCAAGAGGAAATGAATATTATGAAAAGAATGGCTATCTTTCTGTAAAAGTTCATTATTTCGTAACTTTAAACGTTTGAATGCAAATCTACAAAAAAAAATATGTTGGAACCAATAGAATCTCATCCTTTTGAGCCTTTCCTCCCAAAAGAGGCTAAAGTCTTGATGCTTGGTACATTCCCTGCGAAACCTATAAGGTGGTCTATGGACTTTTATTATCCTAATTTTTCTAACGATATGTGGCGAATAATGGGAGAAATTTTCTATGGAGACAGAACTCGTTTTGAAATCAGGGATGGAAAAAAGAATAGATATGACAAAACAGGCATTATGGATTTTTGTGCTTCGGCAGGCATTGCCATTTCAGACACTGCTCAACAAATAAGAAGATTGAAAGACAATGCTTCTGACCAGTTCCTGGAAATCGTGAAGCCAAGAAACATTGAGGAACTTCTCGGTAAGATTCCAAAATGCAAAGCTATTGTGACTACTGGCGGTAAAGCCTCGGAAGTAATTGTGTGCCAATATGTCCTTGATTCGCAAGAACATAGCAAGAAAGAGATAGAATCGGCACTGCCTCCGGTGGGTGGAAGTATCCAACTTGCAGTTTCGGAAAGACATTTGCGTCTTTACAGAATGCCATCCACATCGCGCGCATATCCTTTGGCTTTCGAAAAGAAAGTCGAGGTTTATCGAGAAATGTTTAATGATTTAGGTATTGAGGCTATTTCTTGTTGATCTCTTTTTGGACCCTGTCTTTCAAGGAATAGATATCCACAGGTTTGGTTATGAAACCGCTGCACCCGGCAGCCAAAGCGGTCTTCTTGTCTTCATCGAATGCGAAAGCGGATACTGCAATAATAGGTGTTTTGACGTCTGTCTTTCTGATGGTCATAGTAGCCTCAAGTCCGTCCATCCGTGGCATTTTGATATCCATTAGGATGAGGTCGGGATGAAATAATTTGTGTTTTTCTACGGCTTCAATACCGTCAACTGCGTGGATGATATTGTAGTCTTTCCACAATATATATTTGACTAATAAGAAGTTGGCTTCTGAGTCTTCCGCGACCAATATGGTATGTTTGCCAGTGTTGGGGGCAGGAGATGGAGAGGTTTTTTCGGGTTCATCGACCAACATCGGGGTAACTGCTATATGTCCTGAAGTTTTTTTGTCGGCGGGGATAATAAACCAGAAATTGGAGCCTTTTCCCGGATTGGATTCGACCCCTATTTTCCCGCCCATCATATTTACAATGCTTTTGCAGATGGAAAGACCTAGGCCTGATCCAATTCCAGTGTTCCCAAGTTGCACGAAGCGTTCAAAAATATTGGCTTGCTGTGCTTTGTCTATCCCGATTCCAGTGTCGTCTACTGTGAAACGAAGGTTATGGTCATCGATCCAGTTGAAGGAAATTGTAATGTTACCTTGGGATGTGAATTTGATGGCATTGCCTACTAGATTGGTAATTAATTGGTTGAGCCTATTCTTATCACTCTTTATCGAACAAGGTGAATCGGGTGCGATATAAATCACTTGCACTCCATTTTTCGCCTTTAGTCTCATTGATTCGGCTATGTGGCTGCATAGATCGTTGACATTCACATCGGTATAGTGTAATTCCATCATTCCGGCCTCCATCTTCGAGAGGTCCAATATGTCGTTAATAAGTTGCAACAACAAATCGTTGTTGCTATGAATCACACTTAAATATTCTTTTCTTTCGCTTTCAGTCTGTGCCGATGCAAGTAGATCAGAGAACCCTACAATCGCATTTAACGGAGTCCTTATTTCGTGGCTCATATTGGCCAGATACATACTCTTGAGTTTGTCATTTTCCTCAGCCCTTTTACGAAGATCTTCAATTCGCTGTAATTCTTTCTTTTTATCATCGATATTTTGGCATAGACATAGGTAAGAAGTTACTTCGCCTTTTTCATTCTCTTCGTAAACGGCTATGTTTATTGAAAACCACACGTATTCGTCTGGATATTTGTATCTGTATTCTGTCTGAAATTTATCCACTTTGTGCTCCTGCAAGAGATGCAGAAGGCCTTCCCCAATAGGTAGGTCTTTGGGGAACATATTATTGAGCCAATCATCAATTTTGATGAAGTGTGATTCTTCCTCTCCTTTTTCATCCAATCTGATGAATATATTCTTGGATACGTCATATTTGATGAACATTATTCCGTCCAGTTCTGCAATGAATGAAACCCGCTTGCGGAAAAGAGACAGATTCTTCTGCTCATCGTTAGAGTAGTTATTGCCCGTTGTGGCCATAATCAGTTCGTCTGTAATTATACTTAAGTTACTAATAATCACTTCAAAGTTAGATAATAATTCTTTAATGTTGAAATCCGCAAAAAAATTATTTATAGTCTAATCGAAATATTTTCCGTTGGAAATTTGTTTCTTCGGAAAATTGTTTGTAGTTTTGCAGCGGAAATAAAATATAACAATTAAAAATTATATTAATGCATAAATTCATAATGGCGGCAGCAGCCCTCATACTGACAGTGAGCGCTTGCGCAAATCCGCCAAAAAATGGTCAGGAACAAAAATCAAGTACAACTTTAAAAACAAAATCAACAATGAAACCGATTGAGATAAACAAAGCAGATTTTCTAGCAAAGATTTCCGATTACGAGACCAACAAAGACAAATGGGTATTTAAGGGAGACAAACCGGCTATAGTAGACTTCTATGCTACATGGTGTGGCCCTTGCAAGGCAGTTGCGCCTATCCTTGAAGAATTGGCAGCCGAATATGCAGACAAGATTGTCGTGTATAAGGTAGATACAGACAAACAGCAGGACTTGGCGGCAGATTTCGGAATCCGCTCTATTCCTACTCTCCTTTTCATTCCAAAAGACGGTACTCCTCAGATGTCTGTCGGTGGTATGAGCAAGGCTGATTTCGTCAGGGCAATTAAAGAAATACTTCTTGTAAAATAATGACGGAACTTTGTAAGTTACGTGATGTTCAGAGGGCTATGGCCCAGTATGAAACAGCTTTCGAGTCCAAATACGGAATCTGCATCAATGCTGGAATGGCCCTCTGCTCATTGAGTAGCAATGATAGTCTGACCTCTGGGCAGTTGGGTGAGTCGCTTGGCTTGTCACATTCCAATACATCCAAAATCATTTGTGCGTTGGAAAAGAAAGGCTATATCAGAAGAGATATAGGCAAGAGAGATAAAAGGCAGATGAATTTCTCCTTGACTGAGGAAGGGGATAAACTTTTGGAATCGATAGATTGCGATTCAGTCGGAATACCTAAGATTCTGACTGGATTGATTCAATAGGAATGACTACATCCATCTTGCAGCCTTCTTTGTAGGAGGTATCAACCTTAATTGTGCCTCTGAATTTGTCAGTGATCATTCTGCAGATGGAAAGTCCGAGCCCGCTACCAAGGATGAAATTGTCCAGTTTGGCGAAGCGCTCGAATACGTATTCGGCTTTGTCTGCAGGAATTCCAGATCCTGTATCTTTGACACAAATGTACAAGTCTTTATCAACCAATTTGTAAGAAAGGGTAATTGAACCTGTAGTTGTAAACTTGATGGCATTGTCAAGGAGGTTGATAATGATCTCTCTCAAGCGGGTAGGGTCGCTTAGGATTTCCAAATCCTTGTTGGAAGGCAGGTATTCAAATTTGACTCCGTCTTTCATCCTGCTATAGACATTCTTAATAGCCATCTCGCAGCAGGCATTTACATTTATAAGTTCCCGAGAAAATACGCTGCTTTCAATGTCGGATATTTCCAATACGTTGTCTACAATTCTGATAAGGTGGTAACTGTTGGACTTGATGATGTCCGCATAGTCCTTGTACTTGTCGTCGGTGGAGCCTATCAGTTCGGAGAATCCTACAATGCCATTCAATGGGGTGCGAATTTCGTGCGTCATATTCTCAATGAAATTGTTTTTCATCGCATTGAGTTTGTCTACGTGTATATAGGCCCGTTTAAGTTCCTTATTACTCTTCTCAAGGCGTTTATTTACTCTCCTGAGGTCGATAAGAATCAAAATGAGTATCAATAGGAAAGCGAGCACGGCACAGAATACTACAATTCCTATTTGAAGTTTATATCTGTCAGCCTGAGTTTTGTATTCCAACCTCTCGTTTTCTGATTGAGCCAATTTTAATTGGATTGCATATTGGCCAAGATTGAATTTGTGAGAAAGATTCACAAGAGAATCAGACAGGTCGGTGTATTGTTTATAGTAAGATGCTGCCGACTTATAGTCTCCCAATGCTTCGCTAATTTGCGCACCTAAATCCAAGCGGGTCAGTGAGCCATACTTGAAACCGGAAGAATCGAATTTTTGCATTGTTAAGTCGAAAAATTCTTTTGCCTTTTTATATTCTTTGGTTTTAAGGTAATATTCGGCCTCTAGTCCATTATAAGTTATTTCCAGGTTCACATCATTCAAGGATTTTTTCAGTCTGTCCAATTCTGTCCTCGCCTTGGGGAGATTGTTAACGCAAATATGGTACTCAACCCATGAAGCGATATTTTCTATCGGATCAAACCCTCGGAAAGAAGGAGCATTTGGACCATCGTGTCTGATGGTAGAATCGCTTTTTTCTAGATATTTCCGTCCTTCTTCATATTTGCCAAGATCGAAATAGCCGCTTGAAGCATATGAATAGAACAATGCAAGTTCATAATGGAAAAGCCCCTTATCTGTGAAATTCTTGGTGAATTCACACATTTCCAAGGCTTTATCAAGGTAAGGCTCGGACATATTCATTCCCGCATATATCGTGATGATATCAACGTTTGCGCTGATGATCAATTCCTTGTCATTAGTCGATGCTAACACTTCCCGGCAAAGTTGGACTGCTTTTACGTAGTCTTCATTTATTTGATAATAGTATACGAGATAGAATTTGGCGCTATTGGTGAATTTTGGAGACATTTTTTCTCGCTCCATCTGAGCAACAGTGGCCTCCGCTATCTTGATATCTGGTTTGACGACTGAGTAGTAAAAGGTCTTGATATAATCGGACCACGCAATGCAATCTTTGACCTTGGATCTTTGGGCTTCTGATTGTGCTTTGTAAATGAAATCTTCATCAATATCAAGGTAATGATCACTTGCTTCTTTAGCGAGTTTAATCATATAGTCCGGCCACCCTTTATAAGCTTCGTCTTTATCTTTCGAGTACAGATTCGTCGAGAAGATAAAGATAAAGAAGCAGATAATGAGAAATAGCAAACCTCCCTTACGGTTCATTATAAAAAAATGAATAGTTATTCTTCACCTATTATGTTTGTAAAAATACGAAATAAATTCAAAGTTCCATTGTTTTCGTAACTTATTCTTCATAAATAATGTTATGGAGGAAAGATTGATAACACTGTCCTCAGAAAATATATTTCAGAAAATTTTTGCTTATTGACAATTCTTGCTAAATTTAGCAAGCTAAAACAAATAGACATTATATGAATATGAAACGACTGTTGACCATAGTAATTATTGCAATATTATCATCTGTCTCTCTTGTCGCCAATTCATTTCCCGAAGATAATCAAGTCAGGATATTGTTTATTAGTTCATATAGTTCGGCGTATCCTACCTTTTTCCAACAATTCGGTGGATTGAAATCGGTATTCGGACAGGACAAGAATTTCGTTCTTGATGTGGAATTTATGGATTGCAAAGATCTAATAAATGATCCTGTCAATGTCGAATTGTTCCGAAATCTTCTTGCCTATAGGATGCAGAAGTTGGATCCGTACCAAGTCATTCTGGTCGCTGATGATGATGCGTTTCATTTCGCTTTGAATGAGCAGGACAAACTCTTCAAAGGCATTCCTATTGTGTTTTTCGGCGTTGACAACGTCCATTTAGCCCTGCTGCAAAATCAGAATCAGCAGATGACAGGTGTGGTAGAAAAAGTTTCTATGAAGGAGACTCTCGATTTGATGGTCAAGCTCTTTCCCAAATCTCAAAGACTGGTTGCCATTACTGACAGCACCATTTCTGGTCGTGAGCAGAATGCCCTTCTCGAAGAGTGCCTATCAAATTCTGATTTGAAAAAGAAAGTCGATATCATCAATGTTTCATCGATGACTTTTGATGCTTTTGCAAAAAAACTCAAATCGATTCCTGAGACGGATCCTGTGTTGTTGCTTTCTGCATTTATTGACAAAACTGGCAAGACGCTTACCTTCAATCAGGTTCTTTTGATGATTAAACAAAATCTTTCAGCTCCTATCTTCCATCTGTGGAATCACGGGATTGGTAGTGGCATTTTTGGAGGCAAGGTCGTTTCACATTTCGAACAAGGCCGTAATGCGGCTCTTATGGCAAAAGCCATATTGAACGGTAAGTCTCCAGAAGATATCCCTGTACTTAATTCCAGTCCTAATAAATATATTTTTGATTATCGCGAACTCAGGAAATATAATATCGGTTTGAGTCGGCTTCCTAAGGGATCGACTGTAATGTACAAGCCATATTCTTTCTTTGAACAGAATAAGACAATCGTATTGCTGGCTTCAAGTATTTTTGTCCTGATGGCCGTATTGTTATATGTCCTTATTGCCAAAAGGATCAAGATGAAGCATATTATGGACATAATGCTTCAAGAGAAGAACAAGGCTCAGGTCGCAGATAAATTGAAGTCTGCTTTTCTAGCCAATATGAGCCACGAAATACGTACTCCTCTGAATGCCATCGTCGGCTTCTCTGAATTGTTGCAAAATACTGATGATCCTGAGGAGAAAGCAAAATTTGTCGATATTATCAATCAAAACAATGATTCACTATTAAGGTTGGTCGGAGATATTCTGGATTTGTCGAAAATCGAATCCGGTTTGTTGGAACTTCATCCTGAGGAATTTGACGTAGTTGAAATCTATGAGTCTTTATATGAGATGAACAAGAATAGGTGGAGTAATCAGAAAGTCGTTTTTGAAGGAGTAAACCCTTATTCAAAATGCATTGTTTGTCTCGATAAAAGTCGAGTAAGACAGATCTGGACCAATTTTTTGACGAATGCGGTCAAATATACTGCCAAGGGAAAGATTCGTATGGGATATGAATATATATCGGATGGTCTTCGAATATATGTGGAAGACACTGGAATTGGCATTCCGGCCGATAAGAAAGACAGAGTATTCCAAAGATTCGAGAAGTTTGATACCTTTGCTAAAGGTACAGGCTTGGGACTCTCCATTTGCAAGGCAATCGTGGATCAGTGCAAAGGTAAAATCGGCTATGATAGTGTCTATGGTCAAGGCTCCACTTTTTGGGCTTGGCTCCCTTGCGAGGCAATGATAAGTTATAGCGATGTCGCTCCGAATCCTTCGAAAGAAATGCAAAATGAGCCTGTCATTGTTACTCCGAGCCTGAAGCCTCAGTGTTCTATATTGGCGGCCGAGGACAATGAGGGCAACTTTATGTTACTCAAAGTTTTCCTTAAGGAATACAAACTGACTCGAGCAGTGAATGGGGCAGAAGCAGTGGGACTTGCTTCACACAATAAATATGATGTGATACTAATGGATATGAAGATGCCTATTATGGGGGGATTGGAAGCGACTGCCAAAATTAGGGAATTTGACAAGGAAACCCCTATCATAGCATTGACTGCCAATGCATTCGATTCGGATAAAACATCAGCGATGAATGCAGGTTGTACTGATTTCCTTTCAAAACCTTTTGAGAAATCCGAGTTGATTGCAGTCTTGAACAAGGCTATGTCGGCGTAGATTTATTAAACCTATGAAAAATGTTTGTCGAATAGCTTTGTGTGCAATATGTTTATTGTCTTTGACCTTGAACGCACATACTGCTACCAATGGTGACCATATCTTGTTCATCGGGTCGTATAGCATATCGTATCCTTCTTCTAGCAAACAAATCTCAGGTCTGAGGACGGCATTGGAAATACTTCCTGCTTACAGTTTGGATCTGGAATATATGGATTGTAAGCGCTTTCCCGGGGATACTGTCAATATCAGGTTGTTCAGGGATAGAATTGCTTATAAACTTAAGACATCCGACCCCTTTTCGGTCGTAATGGCCGCGGATGACGACGCCTTCAATTTTGCACTGTCAGAGCAGAATGGTTTATTCAAAGGAATCCCAATCGTCTTTTTGGGTGTAAATAATGTTAGGAAGGCCCTTGCCCAAAATGCTAATCCTCAGGTGACAGGTGTCATTGAACAAGTCTCATTTAAGGAAAATGTTGATCTCATGATCAAATTGTTTCCCAAATCGGATGATATTTATGTTATTACTGACGGTATGAGGACTGGAGCGATATTGTTAAATGAATTTAAGATTTTTTGGAGTAAGGCTCATTATCATAAGACGTTACGCATTATTGATGCATCATCAATGACTTTCTCGCAACTAGCCCAAGAACTGAGGAAGATACCTTCATATTCGCCCTCTCTTCTGTTTTCTTTGTATAAGGACAAGACTGGTAAGACCATTTCGTTTGATGAAGGAGTCCATTTCGTGTCTCGAAATACCAAATCTCCGATATTTCATTTTTGGTCTCTAGGCATAGGTGAAGGCCTTTTCGGAGGAAATGTAGTTTCATTGATCGGTCAGGGTAAGGAGGCTGGCAACTTGGCCGTGGCTATCTTGGGTGGGAAAACCCCTGGAGAACTTAAGATTAAGGAGAAGAGCCCGAATAGGTATTCTTTTGACAATAATCAATTGTCTCGTTTCCATATATCTCGAAAGGATATTCCCGCTGATTCCGAGATAGTCAATCTCCCTCAGTCTTTCTATGAGAAGAATAAAACGTTGGTATGGCTCTTCTCTTCTATTTTCTTGATTATGGGAATAATACTGTATGTCTTGATAATAGGAAGAATGAAAATGAAGATATCATTGAAGGACCTCTCCATAGAGAAAAATAGAGCCTTGGAAGCAGATAAACAGAAATCTGCCTTCTTGGCTTCTATGAGTCACGAAATAAGGACTCCGCTCAATGCGATTGTGGGGTTCTCTGAATTACTTCAGAATACGGATGATAAGGCAATGAGGGATAACTTCATCAAAATTATCAATCAGAATAATGACTCTTTGCTTTCATTGGTTAATGATATCTTGGATTTGTCCAAGATTGAATCGGGTATGGTCATTTTTAATGATGAAACTTTCGATATGACAGAATGCTGTCAGACATTGTATGATGCAACTGTTTTTCGTGCTTCTTCAAATCCTAATGTCATTGTGAAAGAATCGGTTCCATTCAAGAGTTGCATTGTTTCTTTGGATAAAGTTCGGTTGGAACAAATATGGAATAAATATATTGAAAATAGCATTAAATATACCGATTCCGGCTCTATTACAATGGGTTACGAGTGTGTGAATGGTGGAATAAGAATATTTTCAAAAGATACGGGAATTGGAATCCCGGAGGAGAAGCAGAATCTGATTTTCAAAAGATTCGAAAAAGTTGATATGTTTTCCAAGGGCACTGGTTTGGGACTTGCGATATGCAAGGCCATTGTCATGAGGTTCGATGGAACAGTCGGCTTTGAGAGCACTGCAGGAAAGGGTTCAACTTTTTGGGCTTGGATTCCTTGCAAGACTGGAATATCAGAATAAATTAGTTCCTGTTTGCCTTATTAATTGACATTTCCTTCAGAGGGATGCCTTTGATTACCGCTTCAGCGGCAACCATCCCTGCCGCTTCTCCTATTGTGACGGAGTCTCCGATTACCCTATAACTGGCGTGAGCATAGAAATCTCCGCTTATGCATCTTCCTGCCATCATCATATTGTTTACATCTTTTGCTATCAGGCATCTAAGAGGTATGTCATACGGCTTTGATTTGACTTCTGACGTAGAATATCCGCTTTGCCCCGAATCCAGCGAATGAACGTCTACATTGAATGTTACTCTACATATTGCATCGTCAAATTTAGTCCCTTTTGTGATGTCTTCAGTCGTCAATGTGTACATCCCGTGAATCCTTCTTCCCTCACGTACACCTATTTGAGAAGCAGAATTTACTATTCTAAGTTCTGACCACATCCCACCGAGGCTGCGTAATTTTTCAACGATATTATTGATTTCTTTCCTTCCTTCTAGCGTGGCTTTGGTCATTTCATCTGCATTCAACGACGAATATCCATATTCTTGGTTCATTGCTACTGCAAATAAATCCTCCCTAACTGGAAACATTGTGGGAAGTTTGTAACTGCAATTTACTCCTGCTCTTTCGAACTCTTTGTTCAAGTTCTCTTTGGCTTGGCGTGATGTAAGTCCGGATTGTGAGAGAAACTTATGCGCCAATAGACTATCTTTGCTTATGCCAGTGACGGTACAAAGAAGAGACATCGGTTGCATCTTACCAGTTCCAGCCTGTCCTAGGTCAAAACCACAGCCTGCGTATGCCCCCAAGTCTCCATTGCCTGTTGCGTCAATGAAGATTTTTGCATACCATTTTTCTGTCCCGCTGGTACTTTCAGTGGTTATATATTCTATTGATTTCCCGAGTCTTTTGGTCACTTTAGCTCCGGTCACTCTGGTATAAAGCCTCACTCCCACTCCTGCTTCGTCGCACATTTGGTCTAATGTGACTTTCATCAATTCTGCGTCGTATACTCTGGCTGAATATTGTGCATCGCTTTTTTCCAAGCGATCCACTATTTCTTTCATTATACCGGATTTGTTCTTATAGTCGAGGATTATGCCCACCAGACTGCTTGTCATCGCACCTCCAAGCACTCCATATTGTTCTATTAGTATTGTCTTTGCTCCTTTTCTGGCGGAGGAAATAGCTGCTGCAACTCCTGCAGGGCCTCCTCCACACACAATGACATCGGCCTCGTGCTTATTGACTGAGTCTCTTTTTACTGGATTGCTACAATATAAGTAGTTGCAACACAGTAGCATAGATGCTATGATAATTCCTAGTTTCTTAAGCATTATATTTATGGTTTTATCAAGATTACAAATGACTTTTATTATTTTTCGGTCATAAATATAGCAGTTTTACACCAAACCACAGCAAAGTATTCAATCCTTTTGAATCGAACGGATATGGTTTTCATTATAAAATGAAGTAAATTTGCAGCCAAGTTTAATTAGTATGAAAGTTTGTGTTGGACTATCTGGTGGGGTTGACTCCAGCGTGGCTGCTTTGCTCTTGAAGCAGCAAGGATATGATGTGTTCGCTATGTTTATGCAGAATTGGCACGACACAGAGGGAACATTGCACGGGGATTGCGAGTGGGAGGAAGATCGTTTCGTGGCGGAAATGGTGGCTCGCAAGATTGGAATCCCATTCTATTTTGTGGACTTGAGCAAGGAGTATAGGCAGAGAGTGGTCGATTATATGTTCGATGAGTATTCGAAAGGTAGGACTCCAAATCCGGATGTGTTGTGCAATCGCGAAATAAAGTTCGACGCTTTTATGAAGGTCGCTATGAAAATGGGGGCTGATATGGTGGCGACTGGACATTATTGCAGAAAGGAAGAAATTGATAATAAAGGTGTTAAGACATATCGCATCTTAGCAGGACTGGACCCTAACAAGGACCAAAGCTATTTTCTTTGCCAATTGACTCAGGATCAATTGTCCAAGGCTATGTTCCCTATAGGCGGTTTGACTAAGCCTGAGGTGCGTCGTATAGCTAAAGAAGCAGATTTACCATCGGCTGAGAAGAAGGATTCTCAGGGAATATGTTTTGTCGGTAAAGTGGATCTTCCTGTGTTCCTTCAGCAGAAATTGAAGCCTGTGGAGGGTGATGTTATTGAGGTTTACGATGAATTTTATCGTAAGAACGAACAATATCGTTTCATTCAAGGAACTTTGGATTCCTTATTAGTTGATGGATATGTGGGAGAGGCGCCGATGATTACGGATTATATCTCTGATGACCAGTCGAGCAATTCGCTTAAAGTCAATGATTTCCACGAGAAGACGGTAATGGGAAATCCTGCCAATGAAGGAGGCTGCTCGAAGGACTCTGAATATGATAAAGTGAAGATTGCTGCTCTATCGGATGACGTGCTTTTGAGACTTTCCCAGCCAGTTAAATATGAGGGAATCCGCTTTGAAACGGAGACGTATAGAAGCGGTAAACATCATCTGAAGAAGGTACGTTACAAAGAAAATCCGTTAGCCAAGATTGTTGGCAAGCATGATGGCGCTCAGTTTTATACCATCGGTCAGAGAAAGGGATTGAACATAGGTGGGCATAAGGATTCTCTTTTTGTAATTGAGACGGATATTCCGAGCAATATGATATATGTAGGGGAGGGACAGACTCATAAGGGTTTGTCTAGGAGTTGTTTGCACCTATCTCCAGAGGATATACATTGGATTCGAGAGGATTTGAGAATGTCTACTGGGGAAATCCGTCGATTTCGTGTTAGGATTCGTTATCGTCAGCCTCTTCAGGATGCTACTCTGATTCAGAGAGAGAACGGCTTGTTCGTTTTGTTTGATGAGCCACAGCGTGGAATAACCCCTGGCCAATTTGCCGTATGGTACGATAATGATGAGATGCTGGGATCTGCTGTAATTTAATTATTTACTTATATATGAAAAGAATCATTTCCACTCCAAATGCTCCTGCGGCAATTGGGCCTTACAGTCAGGCTGTCGAGGTCAATGGCACATTGTATATTTCAGGGCAACTGCCTGTAAATCCTGCAACTGGCAAAATTGAAGCAGTCACAGCGGCTGAGCAGACTGTTCAGTCGTTGAAAAATATAGGTGCTATTCTTGAAGCAGCCGGATATTCCTATTCGGATGTCGTCAAGTCGACTGTATATCTGGCTGATATGTCTTTTTTTGCAGAGATGAATGCTGAGTACAAGAAAATATATACCTCCGATTTTCCAGCCCGTTCAGCCTATGCGGTCAAAGCTTTGCCAATGAACGCCCTTGTCGAAATCGAAACCATAGCCGCGAAATAATTATTACTTGGAATAGAGGGGTAAGTAACTTATTGACTCACAAGTGGCATTATTATTTGCTCGGTGCAAATAAATATTGGCATTGACAATCAATGAGTTATAATACCGTCTGATTGGATATGACTTTGGCGGCGGATTGTCCGGCGAGAAGGCCTGTGGAGAATGCGGTCTGCAGATTGTATCCTCCTGTGTCAGAGTCTATATCGAGGACTTCTCCGCAGAAGAACAATCCTTTTTGAAGCTTTGATTCTAAGGTCTTGGCTATTATTTCGTCAGTGGCAATGCCTCCGGCTGTTACAACACTTCTTTCGTATCCTACAAAGCCTTCGATATCAAATTTCCAGCTCTTCAATGACTCAGCAATTTGCTCGGCATCGATCATTTCTTCTGTCTCTTTGGAATGGTATCTATTGCCGCGACTTGGCTTTGGGGCGTTGGCAAGAAGTTGTGGGTTGCATTTCAAGAAGCCGGTAATTACATCCCACGGCATAAGTTTTCCCAGAAGAATGCGTAGTTTTTCTTTGTAGTTCAGCCTTGTGCTGCGGGGATCGCTGAGGATTCCTGGCCATAGACCGTTTACTCTGTCTTTTATCTGTATAAGTTCGACTGCTGGCTTCAAATCTATTGAGACTGAAATCTTTCCACCATTAATGATGGTCTTGACGCAGTTCCTGCTTACTTCGAAACCGATCGGGCCTTCAATCCCCCCGTCAGTGAAGTCCAAGTCCCCGAATTCGTTTTGGATTTGTCGGCCATCGGAAAATACTGAAAGGCTGACATTCTTCAGATGGACTCCGCAAAGTAATTGTCCTAAACTTGATAGGGGAGTGCTGCGGTCAATATGGCCTTTAAGCGGCGTCTCAACTTTGATTTCGTCAACATATCTTTCGTCCAAGATTGGATTTTGGCTGCCAAGGTCTTTGTAACCTTTGGGCACAATAGCGGTCAGCGAGGGGAAGCAAGGCTTTAGGGTATGTCCGAATTTGGTGGCCCATTTATATCCGTCGCCTGAAGATCCTGTCGTTGGGTACGAAAGTCCTCCGGTGGCAATGATTAAGGCCCTGCAATCGTATGTGCGACCGTCTTCGCAAGTGATTTTAAAAATACTTGAGTCTGATACTTCAATATCTGTCACTTCTGTTTCAGTCTCTATTCTAACTCCTTGTCTGACTGCTGTGTCTACTAAAGTGTCAACTACGTCTGAAGCGTGGTACGAGGCTGGATATGCTCTATCTCCGCGTTCGACGACCGTGTCAAGTCCGTTCTGATTGAGGAACTTGATCATATCTTCGGATGTGAAGTTGTTGAAAGATGGGCGAATGAAGTTTGTATTGCTTCTAATGTGTTCAGAGAATTCATTCCAGGGTTTGAGATTAGTAAAGTTGCATCTTCCTTTGCCTGAAATCATTATCTTTCTTGCCGGGCGGGGCATTTTTTCGAGAATGGTAACTTGTCGGTGACCTGATAGTGAGGCTCCTATTGCAGCCATCAGTCCTGAAGCTCCACCGCCTATTATAATTATGTCAGAATTCATTTGTAGTCTGTGTTTGTTCAAAAAAACTTAGTATATTTGCAATCCCGTTTAGGGGAAAATTGCCACTTTAGCTCAGTCGGTAGAGCAGCGCATTCGTAACGCGCAGGTCGTGGGTCCGAGTCCCATGAGTGGCTCCAAAAAATTGCCGGTTCTACCGGCATTTTTTGTGAGCCACTCAGCGTGGCCCTTTTTAACCCCCATCCCCTTTCAGGGGATGTTTATTTCATTTTGATGCGGTTCAGGATATTGCGCACATTGTCCTGGGCTAATTCACTTGGACGAAGGACCTTGGCACAAATCCAAGCAAAAATGCCAATCCATATTATCGCCGACAAAGTGTCAAAATACATTATGGCAGGAATGACCGCAATGGCAATGCAAGCAAAAATAATCCCGACCCGTAATGGCATATTCCTATTCCCCTCATATATCGTTGCCGCATATTTTCCCATTCCACAATCCTCCAGATGGCATCTTATGTATCTATGACGCAATGAATTGGAATAATCCATAAACAAATCGCCATTTTCATCTTTGACCACATCGGTATTGCGACCTGGAAAGCCATTTGCCGACATTATCCCTTGTATCCTCGTACATTCCTCAGAAAAAGTATTGTCCGACTGATAGTATGCCATACCGGCATCCATCATTTGCACTTTATCATCATAAGTACCCATAATCCATCTTTTATTTCGCCAAAGTTACAAAAATGGCGCTGATTATTCATATATTTGTATTGATGAGATCCATTATTTCCATAATAGTTGCAGTCCTTTCGTTGCTTTTCTGCCTTTCCTGCAGTAGAGGTGTAAACTCGGATCATAATGCAACTTCAGATATAAATTCAAAATACTTTAAAGTCGAAAAGCACTCAGGCAGTACTGTAATATTTTCAGTCTCACCCTTTGACTCGTCTGTGGACAGCCTCGTTTTGTACAAACCCGTATCCAGAATGGTCTGTATGTCCTCGTCTTATGTAGCCTATTTATCATCAATAGGTTGCGATTCGACAATAGTAGCCGTTTCTGGCAAGAAATATATATCCGACCCTGCTATTTCAAATGTCCCAGATATCGGATATGACACTAGTATAGATTACGAAAAGATATTGGCCCTAAAACCAGATGTCGTACTGGCATATACTGTATCATCTGTCGTCCCAAAATATATCACAACACTCCGTTCGTTGGGTGTCAAAGTCTTCATACTTTATGAACAGTTGGAAGATCATCCTTTGGCAAGGGCGGAATACGTTAAACTGTTCGGGACATTGACAGGCCGTGAATCGAAATCGGATTCCGTATATGCAAAAGTATCCGAGTCCTATTTGAGTCTCGCAGGCAAAGTAAAAGCAGCGAGACTGGAAACAAAGAAGGTCCTCATAAATATCCCATATTCCGATCAATGGTATATTCCAGGAGGAGACAATTATATGTCTTTGCTTGTCCATGATGCCGGGGGTGAAATCCTGGGCTCTGTAGATGGCGCACGAGAATCCTCAATAATTAGTCTGGAAAAAGCATATTCTCTGTCCAAGAAGGCAGATTATTGGATTAATGTGGGATGGTGCCGGGGCTTGGACCAACTGAAATCAGTCCAACCGTTATTTTCAGACTTTCCGATTGATTCTGGACACATTTATAATAATACTCGAAGAGTGACCTCGGGCGGGGGGAATGATTTCTGGGAGAGTGGGGCAGTAAGGGCTGATCTCATCTTGTCCGATCTGGTGAAAATATTCCACCCGGAGGTTTCCAATAGTGACAGCCTATACTATTATTTTAAACTCCAATAGCCAATTGTCGCAGTAACTTCCCGAGATAGTCACGTTGCCGTCCTTTCTGGACATAAGATGGCTAGGAGCAGCCAATTCCAAACAAACCATATCTCCGACTCTGAGGTATGTCAATGCCGAAGCTTGTGAAACAGCCTTCTCGATCATTGGCAGATTTCCACTTGAAAATTTGAAGATTTCTGTATTGTCCTTCTTGAGAATGAACTCATTGCCTTGTCCCATTGTCACTTTGTTGTACATAGGCGATGGGAGAAAAGAGGTATGGTCCACGCAATTGGCTTGCGAAAATCCTAATTGCCCATCATTGGCCATATCTTCTGGATATAGTAGGATTCCGTAGTTGATAGATTCAAAATATCTGGAAGCGAAATTTTCGCCAATGACCTTCCCCGGCTTGCTGATTTTAGTAAACAATATCGGGGTGTATGAAAGAGCGGAAATACTTTCAGGGGGAAAGAAGTCTTCATTGTCCTTTTCCCAAGTGGTATCAGGCCTGCAGATCCAATGGGCAGAACCGTATGGCTGAACCAAGATATTCATTTAGAATAGGTTTCCAGGTCTTCCGCCCCATTTGTCATTTAACTTCTTGGCTGCATCGGCGATGCCTTCTTTGTCAAGCGGTATTGATGACGCTTCTTCTTTACGGGCTCTCTCCTCTTTCTTTTCTTGCTCGAATTGATCTCTCAATAGGGCAAACTGCCTCTTGGTATCAAGGGTGAATTCTCCGTTTTCAATCCAGGCAAAATATGAAGGTTCTGTCAGATAGACTTCCCTGGCTGTCTTTCCTTTATGTTTGCCGAAACTGATAATGGCTTCTTTCTTGTCATTTATGTATAACCTTCCGGCATAGTCCAATGTCTTCGCTCTCTCAGTCAATTTGCAGAGAGAATCGACATCGTTCTTGAGCGTGTCTTTGTACTTCTCAAGTTGGCCTTTGAGAACTTCATACGTTGCGACAGTATCGGCTTCTGCGGAATGGGCATTATCGAAATCTTCGCCTCCGCAATAGAATCTGTACGCGGCTTTGAGATTTCTAGGCTCCATTGTGAAATAAATAGTCTGCACATCGACCATTTTCTTGTCGTGCAGATTGATATCCACTTCTTTATGCTTGTATCTTCGAGCCCTTTCTATCTCCTCTGCCAGCATTGGAAGATCAAATTTCGTGGAATTGTAGCCGGCGAGATCGCTATCTTTAAGCCACTCCTCAACTTCATTGACTATCTCATAAAACTTAGGTTCGTCTTTCAACTCTTCATCCTTGATGCCGTGAACTGCTTTCGCACCTGGAGTAATAGGCCTTTGGCGATTGCTCTCATAATCCCAAGGGCAAACTCTCCAAGTCTTTATTCGCTGTTCATTGTCAGGTAAAATCTTGACAAAACTGAGTTCAATGATTGAGTCTGTAGGTATATTTAGGCCTGTGCTCTCTATATCGAAGAAAAGCAGCGGTCTTTCAAGTTTAAGTTCCATTATATTGATTAAAGATTAAGCGACCATAATAGGCATAAGTATGCCGCAGATTTTCTCGCTGCCGGCATCTTCTTCCGAAGGCACTATCAAGGCTGCACGTTTTTCGTCTGCAAATTTCATAACTACGTCGTTGCAAGTCATATTCAAAAGAATTTCCACTAAGAAATTCCATTTAAATCCTATTGACAACTCTGCACCGCTGTAATCGCAAGACATTTTTTCATAAGCCGAAATCCCGAATCCGAGGTCCTGGGCGGTGATTTCCATCTGTCCGTCTTTAAGTTGAATCTTTACGTGGTTGGATCCTTTGTTTGCACATACAGACACTCTCCTGATGGAAGCTGCAAGTTCGGTTCTGTCAATCTTGAGGGTGTTAGCATTATTCTGTGGAATCACATCCTTGTATTTAGGATATTTTCCGACTACAAGCCTGCATAACATAATTGTAGATCCGAATGAGAACAGGGCAGATCCTTCGTTGAAGGAAATGTTCACATCTTCACTGGATTTCTCTATCAAGGACTTGAGGATGTTGGCGGCTCTCTTGTGCAGGATGAACGATGCACTTTCAGTGGCCTTGACATCTTTTGTCGTGTAACATATCAGTTTATGTGAATCTGATGCCACAAGTGTGGTGGAATCAGGGGCTATGTCGAAAAATATACCATTCATAGCAGGACGGATTTCATCATCTGCCGTGGCATACACTGTACCTGAGATACCTTCTGCAAGACTATTCGCAGGGAAGGCAACCTTGTGGGCGTCAATCCCTTCTGTCTTGAATTCAGGATAATCCGAGGCAGGGAAGTATGGCAATACCGAGTTTCCGCTGCTCCAATCGCATTCGAATGTGTTGTCACTTATGGTGTTGAATGAAATAGGCTGGTCCGGGAGCACTTTCAGAAGATCGGTAAGGTGGGATGCCGGAATGGCAATGCTTCCGACTTCTTCGACTTCGTCAACGGCAACTTTGGTGAGCAAAGTGAGTTCCGTATCGGATGCCGTAATCTCCAGAATGTTGTCCTTGATCTCAAAGAGGAAATTGTCCAGAATAGGGTTCACGGGTTTGACGGGGATGGCTTTGATGACGTCCATCGTCGCTTTTAACAGTTCCGCACTAGATACTTTGAATTTCATATCAATCGAATTTTAGCATTATTCTGTAATTAAGTTTTCACGAATTTCGTGTTCTACAAATATAGGAAATATTCGGCGAACATTTGGCATATAATTTGATTTTTTCCTTCCCCGGAAATTTAAGTTCAATTAAAATATATGTCAATATGAAAAAAGGTGTACTTATCGTTGCGATTTCAGTCCTCTTGAGCGGTTTGACTGCCTGGGGCGTGGTGAAAGCAAGTGTGCCTGATGCCAAAGTCGGAAAAGACTCGATGTTGGAGAATGGCGCAATGTATCGGACTGTCAATATGGCAGAAAATGATTATCCTGATTTTACTTATGCGGCTGAGACTGCCGTTGATGCTGTAGTATATGTGAAAGTAACTGTTAAGACTGCAGCCGACCAATACCAGATCGACCCGTTTTTTAAATTCTTCTTCGGGGATCAGGGTTCTCAAGGCAGGGAGCAGGAAGGTAGTGGCTCAGGTGTGATCATACGTTCTGACGGTTATATTGTCACTAACAATCACGTTGTTGAGAATGCCACCAAAATCGAGGTGACTTTAAACAATAAGAAGACGTTCTCGGCCAAGGTGATCGGTACCGATCCAGCTACTGATGTCGCATTGATCAAAATAGATGCTGACAATCTTCCTGTTATTTCTTTTGCTGATTCTGATCACTTAAGATTGGGAGAATGGGTATTGGCAATCGGTAGCCCTCTTGGATTGAGGGGTACTATTACCGCTGGAATCGTGAGTGCGAAGGGCCGTTCGATGCCTAATTATACAGGCGATTTCAAGATTGAATCTTTTATCCAGACTGATGCGGCTGTCAATCCCGGCAATAGTGGCGGAGCCCTTGTAAATAAAAGAGGTGAACTCGTTGGCATTAATACGGCTATCATTTCTCAGACTGGATCATATTCCGGATATTCATTTGCCGTACCTTCCAATATCGTCAAGAGGGTCGTTTCAGACCTTATCGACTTCGGTAGCGTCAAGAGAGCTCTGTTAGGAGTTACAATGCAGCCTATCGATGAGAAAATTGCGAAAGATTTGAAACTTTCTTCGATGAATGGCGTATATATTAACGAGGTTTCGAAAGGAAGTGCTGCCGATAAGGCTGGCTTGCAGAAAGGTGATGTCATCATAGCGGTTGATTCTGTCAAAGTTACCGATGGCGCATCAGTACAGGAGGCCGTTAGCAAGTATCGCCCTGGAGACAAGGCCGTAGTCACATATATTCGTGACGGCAAACAGAAGAATGTAAAAGTTACTTTCCAGTCTTCAACTGAGCAGACAGGTACGGTAGATTCAGATGGACTAGTTGCATTCTATGGTGCAAAACTCGGCAAATTATCCAAAGAGACAATGTCAAGACTAGGAATCAAGCAAGGGGTCGAGATTGTGTCTGTGGCTCCTGGCAAGATAATGGAAGCTGGCGCTTCGAGCGGATTCATCATACTTTATGTCAATGACGAAGCCGTAAGCAAACCTCAGGACGTTGTAGATATCGCCAAGAAAGCAAAGAGAAGTGTTGTCATTGAGGGACTTACCGCAAACGGACAATCTGCATATTTTGCTTTTGGTAAAGACGAATAATCCCGAATCGATTCGATATTGCTTCCGGGACCTTCTACAAGGTTCCGGGAGTTTTTTGCATTAAAATTTGAGGAGACAATATGAGACAATTAAAGATTACAAAATCCATTACAAACAGGGAAAGTGCCTCTTTGGACAAGTACCTTCAGGAAATAGGAAGGGAAGAATTGGTATCCCCGGAAGAAGAAGTGGAATTGGCCCAGAAGATCCGTAAAGGGGATCAGAGAGCTTTGGAGAAGTTGACGAGAGCCAATCTTAGGTTCGTAGTTTCAGTGGCCAAACAATATCAGAATCAAGGACTTAGTCTTCCTGACCTTATAAATGAAGGCAATCTCGGTCTTATCAAGGCCGCAGAAAAATTCGATGAGACCAGAGGATTCAAATTCATTTCTTATGCGGTTTGGTGGATACGTCAGTCCATCCTTCAGGCATTGGCAGAGCAGTCACGTATCGTCCGCCTTCCTTTGAATCAGGTTGGCTCGTTGAACAAAATCAATAAGGCCCTGTCCAAATTCGAACAGGAAAATGAACGACAGCCTTCAAATGAAGAGTTGTCGGAAATGATAGATGTCCCTAAGGACAAGATTTCAGATACTTTGAGGGTGTCTGGAAGGCACGTTTCTGTGGATGCACCTTTTGTGGAAGGTGAAGACAACAGCCTTTTGGATGTGCTTCCTAACGATGATTCGCCAAGCGCAGATAGGGGATTGGTAGGGGAGTCTCTTAGTACTGAAATAGAGAGGGCTCTTCAGGTCCTTACAATCAGGGAAAGAGAGATTATCAAGTCTTTCTTCGGTATCGGCTGCCAGGAAATGACGCTTGAAGAAATCGGCGAAAGGTTGGATTTGACCAGAGAGAGAGTTCGTCAGATCAAAGAAAAAGCTATTCGCAAACTGAAGAAACCAAGCGCAAGCAGATTGTTAAAGTCATATCTAGGATAATAATTATGACCCCGGAAATTTTCATCGCATCCAAGGCCGTGTTGGCCATCAAGAAATTATATGATGCAGACGTAGAGGCATCAACATTACAAGTATCGGTGACAAGGAAGGAGTTTGAAGGAGATTACACCCTTGTAGTCTTCCCACTTCTTCGTATATCTCATTCTTCACCTGACAATACAGGCAAGGCTATCGGAGATTGGCTTATTGCCAATGTTCCTGAAGTCGCTTCGATAAATGTGGTGAAGGGCTTTTTGAATATCTCATTTTCAAATGTCTATTGGAATGAACTTTTCATTGAAATAGCCACAGACGGTAATTTCGGACAACTGCCTTCAACTGGCAAAAACATAATGGTGGAGTTCTCTTCGCCAAATACCAACAAGCCATTGCACCTTGGTCATATAAGGAACAATCTCCTTGGAGATTCCGTTTCCAAGTTGTTGAAGGCTTGTGGCAACAATGTCATCACATCCACATTGGTGAATGACAGAGGAGTACATATTTGCAAGTCAATGCTGGCTTGGGAGAAAGTGGGAAATGGTGCCACCCCGGAATCTACAGGTAAGAAAGGAGATCATCTCGTTGGAGATTTTTATGTCGCATTCAATAATATCTATAAGGAAGAAGTAGATGCTCTTGTAGCAAAAGGCGTCCCTCAAGAAGAAGCAGAGAAAGAGGCTCCTTCATTGAAACAGGCACACGAAATGCTTGTCAAATGGGAACAAGGAGACAAGAATGTCCGCGACCTTTGGACAAAGATGAATGGCTGGGTATTGGATGGCTTCGCACAGACATACAAGGCTCTTGGTATCTCATTTGATAAAACTTATTTTGAATCTCAGACCTATTTGCTGGGTAAAGAGTTGGTTCAGAAAGGTTTGGAAATGGGAGTCTTTGTCAAGGACCCCGATGGCTCGGTATGGTGCGACCTAACTGCGGACGGGCTTGATCGAAAGTTACTTCTCAGAGGCGACGGTACATCTGTCTATATTACCCAGGATCTTGGCACGGCGGAAAGACGTTTCTCTGAATACAAATTGGACAAACACGTATATGTGGTTGGAGATGAGCAGAATTATCATTTTCAGGTATTAAAACTCATTCTTAAGAAACTTGGGTTCCCTTGGGCAGATGACATTTATCATCTATCCTATGGTATGGTTGAACTCCCTAATGGAAGAATGAAATCCAGGGAAGGCACTGTAGTCGATGCTGATGATTTGATAGAGCAAATGTACCAGACAGCCAAAGAGACTTCCCTTGAGAGCGGAAAATTGGCGGATATGGAGGATGAAGAGAAGGAGAAACTTTTCCATATTATTGGCCTAGGTGCTCTTAAGTATTTCATTATCAAGGTGGATCCAAAGAAGACAATGCTTTTCAATCCTGAAGAGTCCATTGATTTCAATGGAAATACTGGTCCTTTCATTCAGTATACTCACGCCAGGATAGAATCGATATTGCGCAAGGCTGACGAGAGTGGCAAGTCAAGAAAGGCTTCCGATCTCAAGAAGGACCTGTCGTTTTCTGCCAAAGAAACAAGGCTTGTCAAGATATTGAATACATATCCTTCCAAGATTGCAGAGGCCGGGGAAGCCCTTTCTCCTGCAGTAATTGCCAATTTCGCTTATGAGTTGGCCAAGGAATTCAATCAGTATTATCACGATACTCCGATTCTTAAAGAGCCAGATGAGGCTTTGCTCACAGCCAGACTTGTATTGATAGGTACAATCGCTTCAGTACTCAGGAAGGCAATGGGCATATTGGGAATCGAATTGCCCGAAAGGATGTAATGCCACAAGAGGACAACAGTTATATGATTCCGACCTCCCGTAAGGAGGTAGAAGCCCTTGGATGGGATTACATTGACATAATAATGTTCAGTGGAGATGCCTTTGTGGATCATCCGTCTTTCGGCACTGCCTGTATTTCCAGATGGTTGCAGAAACACGGATACAGGGTGGCTGTGGTCCCACAACCAAATTGGCGGGACGATCTTCGTGATTTCCGCAAACTTGGGGCGCCAAGACTCTATTTCGCTGTCAGTTCAGGGGCAATGGACTCTATGGTCAATCATTACACTGCTTCCAAGAGACTTCGTCACGATGATGCGTATACTCCTGATGGGAAATTCGGCCAGAGACCGGATTATGCCGTCACAGTCTATACTAAAATCATTAAGCAATTATTTCCAGAAACTCCAGTTATCATTGGTGGCATAGAAGCCTCATTGAGACGTGTCACCCATTATGATTATTGGAAGGATGAACTTATGCCATCCATCTTGGTTTCAAGTGGGGCGGATTACCTCTGCTATGGTATGGGGGAGAGGCCAATGCTGGAATTGACCAAAGCCATTGATGCTCAGAGAAATGTCCACGATATCCATAAGATACCGCAATTGGCTTTTTTAATGAGTGGCAAGTGGAAACAGAAAGATGCTTTGGTTTTACATTCCTTCGAAGAATGCCAAAAAGATAAAATGGCTTTTGCGGAGAATTTCCATTTTATCGAGACTCACGCCAATATGATGCATCCTGCCGTCATAATCGAGCCTGTTTGCGATGGATATGTGCAGATTAACCCTCCTTATCCTCCTGCTACTCAGCAAGAAATGGATTCATTCTGGGATTTGCCTTTTACAAAGTTGCCTCATCCGCGGTATAAGGGTAAGCGTATTCCTGCATACGATATGATCAAGTTCTCCATCAATACTCACAGAGGGTGTTTCGGAGGCTGTAATTTTTGTACAATTGCCGCTCATCAAGGTAAATTCATTCAGTCCAGGAGTGAAGAATCCATTCTTAAAGAAGTGCAGGCATTGAATGGATTGCATGGCTTTTCCGGCAATATTTCAGATATAGGTGCTCCTACTGCCAATATGTATGGTATGCAGGGAAAAGATTTGTCTATTTGTGAAGTCTGCAAAAGGAAATCGTGTCTTTATCCAGGTCCTTGCAAAAACTTGGACCGTTCCCATAAAAGAGTATTGGAACTGTATCATAAGATAGATGCCGTAAAAGGGATTCGCCATTCATATATTGGAAGTGGTGTCCGCTATGATTTGTTCTTGAACGAAGACGGTTTCGTGGATTCAACCTCTCAACCTTATCTCAAGGAATTGGTGCTCAATCATACTTCAGGCCGTTTGAAAGTGGCGCCAGAACATACTGAGGATGAGGTCTTGCAGTATATGGCTAAGCCATCTTTCCGCCTATTCTGCCGTTTGCGCAAGGAATTCGACAAGATCAATTATGACAATGGCACTCACGTGGAATTGGTCCCATACTTCATTTCCGGCCATCCGGGGTGCACTATGAAAGATATGGAGAAGTTATCCCACAACCCAATGTTGAAGGGATTATTTATGGATCAGGTCCAGGATTTCACACCTACCCCGATGACGACATCGTCAGTTATGTTCTATTCAGGGATAGATCCGAGGACGCTCAAGCCGGTCTTTGTCGAGAGAGACACAGAACGTAAAAAAGAGCAAAAATCCTTCTTTTTTAAAAAATATTAATATTATTTTTAGGCGATTTTATCGATTTAAGAAAAAAAATTTCGTTTTAGTATCAAAAATATTTTGATATTGAAAAAATTATTGTCTACCTTTTGTTCGAGTTGATAAAGAATCACATCCAAGTATTAAAATTTTATGATGATTATATCTAAACAAATAAAGGAGATTTATAAGGTCAAGCGCTAGTGTCTTACAACCATTGGTTGCGAGACTATTCCTTTGTTGCCACAGTTTTTAATTTTTTTTAAAAACGTTTGCGTGGCTTATCATCAGCAATTTTATCCAAAGTATCATTTTTTTTATTCTATATTTATGCACAGGTTATTATTGTGCCTATTCTCACTATGTTTGGGAATCGCACTGGATGCGCAGACTATGTCCATTTCGGGAACAGTCTTATCTACAAAAGACAATTCTCCAGTAGCTGGAGCTTTTGTTGTTGTCTCAGGTACCAGAGTCGGTACCTCTACTGATCAGAACGGAAAATTTTCTCTAAATAACGTTCCATCCAAGTCTACGACTGTGGATGTGACTTGCCTTGGAATGAAGGATGCAGTTGCCAATATCCAGAAGCAGATGGTAATTTATCTTGATGAGAATTCAGAAAGTCTTGATGAGGTAATGGTTGTCGCTTATGGTACAACCAAGAAAAACACATATACGGGATCAGCGTCAGTAGTAAAATCCGAGTCGATTAGGAATCTTCCTAATGCCAGTTTTGAGAATGCTCTCTCAGGCAAGGTTGCCGGACTTCAAGTTACGGCATCTTCAGGGCAGGCTGGTTCGGTGAATAGCATCAGGATCAGGGGAATCGGTTCGATGAACGCTTCCAACGAGCCTCTCTATGTCGTGGATGGTGTTCCTGTATTCTCAGGTGATGCCGGCAGTATGAGCGGTATGCTCTATGCTACAAACAGTATGTTGAACAACCTCAATCCTGATGACATCGAGTCCATTTCCGTCCTTAAGGATGCTGCGGCATCTTCCCTTTATGGTTCGAGGGCTGCAAATGGTGTGATACTCATTACTACCAAGAAAGGTCGTCAGGGCAAACCTGTAGTCTCTTTCGGCGCTTCTGTGGGTGTCACTCCTGCTTGGGCTACGGACAACTATGAACCTGCTGATACTCAGGCTCAGGTAAATATGCTCTATACTGTGTTCCATCGTTATGATACTGTTGAGAAGAAGATGTCTGACGATGCGGCAAGTGCCGATGCAATCAAGAGGCTGAATACCAAATTCAACAAACACGGTTATTCATTCAAGGCCGATGGTACTGATGCCTATGCCAATGTAGCTATTTCCGATTATGACAATTCAGGAAGGGCAGGCACTTATTACAATTGGGACGATGCCTATTTCAGAACGTCCGTTTATCAGTCATATAATTTTTCTGTCAGCGGAGCCAATGACAATACTAACTATTATACCTCCCTTTCTTATGCCGACAGCCAAGGAAGGATGAAGGTCAATGGTTTCAACAGGACTTCTGCCAGGCTTAATTTGAACCAGAAAGTGGGCAAATTCTTCGAAATCGGCACCAATGTCAGTATGTCAAAGACTAATCGAAGCGGTTTCAATGATACCAGATCCACTGCTGTCAACTATTTTATGCAGAGCAGGAACCTTCTATGGGGACTGTATTGGCCTACAGATTACAAGACTGGTGATCCTTGGACAGCTCGTTATGGCAGTTACGCTCAGAACAATGTTTATTATGACAATGAGTGGAGCAACAATGCTGGAACTTTGGACAGTTCCATCGCTGAGACGTTCGTACTTCATCTGACGCCAGAACTTAATCTCAAATCAATTCTGTCGTACGATAATTCTACTGTAAAAGAGAAAGTATATTTCAGCGCCAACCATTTCCTTGGTTCAGCTACAAATGGCCAAATCAATGAAATGCGTACCATATATACTAAGACTGTTACTTCTACCACGGCAAATTATACTCATAATTTCGACGAACATAACAATTTTGCCGCATTGGTCGGATTCGAGACAGAGAAGAACAATACCGATTTCTCCAGGGCAACAGGTGAAAATCTGCCAACAAGTACTTTGCATACAGTTTCAACGGCAGGTACTTTCAAAGCCTCTGGTTACAGTTGGGGCAACTCTATGATGTCTGTTCTTTCCAAATTGGATTACAATTACGCTTATCGTTATTTTCTTTCTGCATCATTCCGTAGGGATGGTTCTTCCAGATTGAGTCCGGATACAAGATGGGGCAACTTCTGGTCTGTCTCTGGTTCTTGGAAAATCAAAGATGAATCATTTATGAAAAATGTAAATTATTTGAGCGATCTTCGTCTTAGGGCTTCTTATGGTGTCAACGGAACTTTGCCTACCGATAATTATGGTTACATTAACCTGATGTCCTATGACAATGCCTATATGGGAAATCCTGGTGGAAGCATTACTACCATTGCCAACAACGACCTTACCTGGGAGACCAGTAACAATACCAATATCGGTTTGGATTTCGGCTTCTTCGACAATAGGTTTAGGGGTACTGTTGAATACTATAATAGGGATTCGCGCAATCTGCTTCAGGACGTGCCTATCTCTCGCGTGACTGGTTTCACGACCACTCTTCAGAATGTAGGTGAAATCAACAACAAAGGTCTTGAGCTCCAACTTGATGGTGACATCATCAGGAAAAAGGACTTGATCTGGTCGGCATCTGCCAATATATCATTCCTCAAATCAAAAGTTACCAAACTTTATGACGGAGCGGATATCATCTGGTACGATCCTACAGGTGGAGACGACAGGGCTCAGTATATTTATCGTGAAGGGGAGTCCACCCTTGCATTCTATGGCTATGAGTGGGCAGGAGTCGATAAGACCAATGGCAAGAGCGTCTATTATGTCAATGATCCTTCAGATTCCCAAAAAGGTGATTTCTCTTATAATGGACGTGGTGCCACTTATGACTTCAATAATGCAAATTACAAAATCATTGGCAATGCGGTACCATTTGCAAATGGCGGTTTTTCAACTTCCGTTAACTACAAAGGAATCGATTTCGGTATGAATTTCATTTACAAACTTGGTGGGAAGCTCTATGATGGAGCATACAAGGATGTTGCAGATGACGGATATTATTGGGAGAGGATCAGGGCTAAGAGTTATTACGAAAATATGTGGACGCCAACCAATACCGATGGCACACAGCCGGCATTGTCAGGAAGCGATCTGGAAGATGCAATGCAGTACAGCACCAGACAGATGCACGATGCTACATTCCTTAGACTCAAGACATTGACTCTTGGTTATACCCTTCCTAAGATTTGGTCTCGGAAAGCATTCATCAGCAAGGCCAGACTCTATTGCAACATTTCCAACCTATTGACCTTCTCAAAATATAAAGAGGCTGATCCCGAGGTCAATGCTTATGGGACCAGAGGTTGGGAAACACCTATCGGAAAGACATATCTTTTCGGCATTGATTTACAATTTTAATCGGAGGACAATATTATGAGACATTATTATATTTTATTTACAGTGGCTTTGTTGCTAACTGCTTCTTGCAAAGACTTTTTGGATGTGCAGCCAACAAAAGATGCCAATGCCAATACTGCCATCGCAACTGTAGAAGATGCGCAGGTATCTATCAACGGCATTATGAACACTATGGCATCTTCATCATATTATGGTCGCAATTTTACCCTTTATGGAGACATAAAAGGTGGCGATATGACAATTTATTCCACTGGTAGGGGATTGGACGGTTTGTACTCTTATGTGCAATCGCCAACTTCCGGTTCATATAGCGGATATTGGGAAATAGGTTTCAACTGTCTGATGCAGATAAACAACCTTATCGAAAATATTGACAGGCTCGAGAAGAACGGTGTTACTGGCTTTGATTATTACAAAGGTGAGGCGCTTTCTCTTAGGGCTTTGGTATTTTTCGATATGGTACGTCTTTATGGTCTGCCATATAACTACAAGAAAACTTCTTACGGAATTCCTAATGTGACCACTACGTTGGCTGCATCAGCTCAATTGACGAGAGCTACGGTTGCGGAGAATTATGCTCAGATTATTTCAGACTTGACTGAGGGCGCTACTCTTATGTCTTCAAACAAAGCCCCTGTCAACGGCTATATGAGTTACTATGGCAATATCGCTTTGCAGGCTCGCGTAAAACTCTATATGCAGGACTATGATGGGGCATTTACGGCTGCAAAAGAGGTTATTGACAGCAAAAAATATATTTTGTACGAACCGGCAGACTGGGTTGCATCTTGGTCAAAACAATTCGGCTCCGAGTCCATTTTCGAGATTGGAATAGACGAGGTTGCAGACTTGAAGACAAGTTCACTCAGTTTCTATATGATGAGGTATCAGCAGCAGAAAAATGCTCAGGGATGGTTCCTGGCCAGCAATTATTTCCTGACTCGTTTGGGAGAGGATCCTACCGATGTCCGTTGGGGGATTATGGACAATGACGAATATTGGATGGAAAACAAGGTCGAGCATAAGGGGGCCTGCTATAAATATTCTGGAAGCACATCACTCTCCGGTGATGGCAAGTCCACTTCCACAGCAGTGAATGTCAAGGTAATACGTCTGTCTGAAGTATATCTTATTGCTTCTGAGGCTGCATTGCACAAATCCAAACCTGACAAGGATCTGGCAGCGACATATCTTAATGAGATACGAAAACGTGCTCCTGCACTGGTTCCTTCGACAGGCGATACCATTACAGACGATATGATTTTGAGTGAAAGAAGCAAGGAACTCTATGGTGAAGGGCAGAGATTTTTCGATATGTTGAGGATGAACAAAACCATAGAATACAATGACGATATGCTCAGCGTTCCAGTCTCAGGAAGAACAAAATCCATTGATAGAACGTTCAATAAGATAGTCCTTCCTATCCCTCAGGATGAAATAAATGCAAACCCTGCTTTGGCGTCCCAACAGAATGAAGGTTACAATTGATAGTAATTTTTATAAAAAAAGTTTTTCTATTAAGAAAAATGTCATAATATTGTACCCGAAAATAAAATGAAAAAAGAGTGAATTATTATGGCAAGTGATCAAAAGAAAAGGCACGTCGTTAGTTATGATAATATGTCCCCGGGATTGGCAGCTGCCTTTACCGAGAAATATCCGAAGGGATTCAATGATTATCTTCCTGATTTGGTGCAGTATACAAAACCTGACGGTTCTACATTCTACGCTGTGACTATGGAGATTCCAGATGCAATCTACCTAGTGAAGATAACGATCAAGAAGGATGATGCGGAGGACCTGGCGAGGTGGCTTGAAGGAGAAGAAGAAGCAGCCAATCCATCTACGGCAGAATCAACAGGTTCGGCTGCAGAGGAGGGAGAAGAAATTCCTGATGCTGACAATATTTCAGGATTCCAGGGTGCGGAAGAGCCTTCCACTGAAGACGAATAAGTCAAACAAGCTTTTTTAATATTGAAGGTCGGACATATATTTTGCCCGACCTTCATTTTTTTATATCTTTGTTAGTCGTACACTGTGGCTATGAATAAAACCGTATCCAAGATCCTCGAACCATTGAGGGAACTTCTTAAGAAGATGTCGGAAAAGCATCTCCTGTTACTCCTTTCGTTCATTGTGGGGATATGTTCAGGCTTGGCGGCGGTAGTGTTGGAGAAATTCATAGTACTCATCAATCACGGCTTGACTTCGTGGTTTTCGTCTTCAAGAGACAATTACTTCTACCTCCTATATCCTGGCATTGGTATGCTTCTGGCAATGCTCTTTGTACGATACGTGCTGAAAGACAATATAAGTCACGGAGTTACCAAGGTGTTAGTTGCCGTTTCTAAGAATGAATCCAGGATCAAGCCTCACAATATGTGGTCCTCCATATTGACCAGTTCCGTTACAATCGGTTTTGGTGGATCTGTGGGAGCAGAGGCCCCGATCGTATATACAGGAGCCGCGATAGGTTCTAACGTGGCCAAATATATGGGGTTGTCTTACAGGAATATGACAATTCTTTTGGGTTGCGGTGCGGCTGGTGCCATTGCTGGAATATTCAAGGCTCCTCTTGCCGGAGTGCTGTTCACACTTGAGATTTTGCTTTTCAATATCTCTATGACTTCTATGATGCCGTTGCTCATTTCGACAGTATCTGCCACAGTCATATCTTATCTGTTGATGGGAAACAGCCTGCCGTTTATGTGCACTTTGTCTCCATTCGATTTGAAAAATATTCCTTTCTACATTTTGCTTGGCGTCTTTTGTGGTGGGGTTTCTATATATTTTCTACGTACTACGCTTTGGATGGAAGATAAGATAGGAACAATTATGAATCCTTTTTCTCGTTGGTTCTTTTGCGCGGCTGGATTGGGATTGCTCATATTCTTGTTCCCACCTCTGTTCGGGGAAGGATATCGCAGCCTGGCTCCATTGCTAAATGGTGGAGACCTTTCATTCCAAGGTGATACGATTTTGGCCCCATTGCTTCAGAATCCTTGGCTGCTCTTGCTGTTCTTTGTATTGGTTCTGCTATTGAAGGTATTCGCAATGACTTTTACAAATGCAGGAGGTGGAGTCGGAGGTACCTTCGGCCCTACCCTGTTTGTAGGTGCTATTGCCGGTTTTGTGCTTGCGCGTACTATCAATCTTCTTGTGGCTGGAACATCGTTTACTGTCCCTGAGCAGAACTTCGTACTCGTGGGAATGGCTGGTTTGATGGCCGGGGTAATGCAAGCCCCAATGACTGCAATCTTCCTGATTGCCGAGATATCCGGAGGTTATGAATTGTTCCTGCCGTTGATCATTACAGCGGCCATATCCTTCGGAACTACCAGATTGGTAGAACAATATTCCATTTACACCAAACGTATTGCGCATACCGGTGAATTACTTACACACGATAGTGACCAGGCCGTATTGACATTGCTGAAGACTTCCGAAGTCATAGAGACTGATTTTTCTTCTCTGAAAATTGATGATACTCTTGGAACTATGGTACAGGTCATTTCAAATTCGAACAGGAATATCTTCCCCGTATTGGATTCTAAAATTCACTTTCAAGGTTATGTCTCACTTGAGGATGTTCGTAGGGATATGTTCCAGACCGACCAATATGAGAAACTTCACGTTTACAATTATATGAAATCCGCTCCTGACTATGTCTATGATGACGAGCCGATGGAAAGTGTGATGCACAAATTTGAGAAGACTGATGCTTGGAACTTGCCGGTTGTGAATAAGAATCGTACATACCTCGGTTTCGTGTCCAAGTCCAAGATATTCTCAGCTTACAGGAATGAATTGAAAGAATTGTCGCAGGATTAATCGGATATTATGAAAGATATATATTTGAATCATATTGCTGAACGTCTCGGTGTCAAAGTATGGCAAGTAGAGAATTGTGCTCAGATGTTTGCAGAAGGGAATACTATCCCATTCATCAGCCGTTACAGGAAAGAACGAACTGGAGGCCTTGATGATGTGGCAGTTGCAGAGATCAAACATTGGACTGACGTGTTTTCTGAGATGGAGAAGAGGAAAGCCTCCATTTTCAGTACGATTCAAGAAGTTGGAAAATTGACACCGGAATTGTCTGCCAAAATAGACAAATGCATCGATTCTGCAGAGTTGGAAGATTTATATTTGCCGTATCGTCCAAAGCGTAAGACCAAGGCGACAGTCGCGATAGCGGCAGGGTTGGAGCCATTGGCCGATAAGATGTTCAATGTCTCTTTGTCCGATCCTGCATCGGAGGCTAAGAAATATATGAATGACAAGGTGTCTTCTGTTGAAGATGCGTTAGCCGGAGCAAGAGACATTATTGCGGAAAGGCTTAGTGAAACAGCTTCCATAAGAGAGAATCTGAGGGCAATCTTCAGGTCTAGGAGGATTGTCTCCCACGTTACCAAGGTCGGGGAGAAGTCTCAGGAGGCTTCCAAATATCGTAGTTACTTTAACTTCAGTATGCCTATAGCCAATATACCTTCCCATAACCTATTGGCGATACTTAGGGCGGAGAATGAAGGCTTCCTGACAACAGGCATTGATGCCGATGCTGAAAAATGTGGAAAAAAGATATATTACGATTTCTGTCAGGAACATCGTTATCCGGCAGAACCGTTGGCATCGCAGATAAGACTTGCTGTGGATGATGCTTTCAAGCGGCTTCTGGAACCATCAATATCAAATGAGGTGATCAAAGAGGCGAAAAAAAAGGCCGATATTGAATCCATCAATGTCTTTGGGGAGAATCTCCGTCAACTCCTTCTGGCGGCTCCTGTCGGGCCTAAACGCCTGCTAGCAATAGATCCGGGATTTAGGAATGGTTGTAAGACTGTTTGTTTGGATGAACACGGGAATCTGATTCATCACGAGATCATTTATCCTCATCCTCCTCAAAATGACAAGGTAAAGGCTATAATGGCTGTTTCGGATATGGTTGTCAAATACGACATTCAGGTTATTGCAATAGGAAATGGGACAGCCAGCAGGGAAACTGAAGAATTCATAAAGAGAGTGCCTCTTCCTGAAGTTTGTAAGGTGTTCACTGTGAGCGAAGACGGTGCCTCTATCTATTCGGCGTCTGAAGCCGCTAGGGAGGAATTTCCGGATGAAGATGTCACTGTCCGTGGGGCCGTATCTATCGGTAGAAGATTGATGGACCCATTGGCCGAGTTGGTCAAGATAGATCCTAAATCTTTGGGTGTAGGGCAGTATCAGCACGATGTGGATCAGAATATTCTAAAAGAGAAACTTGACAATACTGTCGTCTCTTGTGTCAATAGTGTTGGAGTCGATTTGAATACTGCAAGTACATATCTTCTTAGTTATGTGTCTGGAATTGGTCCCGTATTGGCAGGAAATATTATAGATTTCCGCAATCAGATAGGTGGTTACAAGTCTCGTTCGGAACTTACCAAGGTCCCACGTCTGGGAGGCAAGGCTTTTGAACAGTGTGCAGGCTTCTTGCGCATACACGGAGCCTCCAATCCGTTGGACAATTCGGCAGTTCATCCTGAAAGTTATCATATCGTGGACAAGATGGCTAAAACCCTGGGCGTTACTACAAAAGAACTGGTTGGCAATAAAGTCCTTATAAGTCAGATAGATGCTCAGAGGTATGTGGAGGAGTCATTCGGACTACCTACCATAAACGATATCATTAAAGAACTCGCAAAGCCTGGGCGAGATCCACGTGAAACTGCGCAGGAGTTTGAATTCTCAAGCGATATTCGCACAATAGAAGATCTCAAGACAGGAATGGAACTGCCTGGCATTGTTACGAATATTACCAACTTCGGTGCATTTGTCGATATTGGCATTCACGAGAATGGATTGATCCACGTCACTCAGATGGGACAACATAGGGTGACAGATCCTACGAAGGTCCTTAAGTTACATCAGCAAGTGACTGTGAGTGTGATAAATGTGGATTTGGATCGCTCTCGAATTTCTCTTAGACTGGTTAAATGACAGTGCCGGTTTTTGATCCACGTATCTTCGAAAAGGGAATCAAATTTGATAATATTCTTACGATTTGTTAGATTTTTAAGGAAAATATTTGTATTTTTACACGTTTTTCTATAATATCTTAACGTTTGATGGTGAAGGGCGTCGCAAATATTTCTCCTAAGCATTCAGCTGTAGTTTATCTGTTATCGTTTTTTGCGATAATTCTGTGGGGATTGTCTTATATCTGGAGCAACAGGCTTCTTGGATTGGGAATTCCTGTTGAGTTCTTCGTATTTGCTAGGGTATTGTTGGCAGGTCTCCTTTTGTTGCTGCTCAATTTGGTTATGGGGAAAGATTTGCGGATCCATAAGAAAGATTTGCCATTTTTTTTGTTGCTTTCTCTCTTTGAGCCTTTTATCTATTTCCTTTGCGAAACATACGGTATCAGATTCACAGAATCTCCGACATATAGCGCACTAATCATTGCATCAACACCAATTGCTTCCGTAGTTGCAGGAATGTTGATTTTCAAGGAGAAATTCAATATCCTCAATATGATTGGCATTTTAGTTTGTCTTGGTGGCATTGTGATGGTTACAATTTGCGCTGAGTCCATTGGGGATATGTTTATGATTGGGCTTCTGCTGCTAATCATTGCTGTGTTGGCTGAAGTGGGACACGCTTCTTGCACTAAGGCACTTACAACTAGAGAATATGAGCCTCAAGTGATAGTTATGTTCCAATTTTTGATCGGGTCATTGTACTTGCTCCCTTTGTTCTTGACCAAAGGTATAAGAAATTTCGATCCTGTCACATATATGTCTTGGGATGTGTGGAAGGCGATTCTCTGCCTTGCCGTGTTCTGTTCAAGTATCGCATTCTCATTGTGGGTGGGTACGATTAAGAACCTTGGAGTAGCCAAGTCCAGCATATTCTTGTCAATGATACCTGTTGTTACCGCTATCGCTGAATGGATCTTGGGCGGTCACGTCCTTCGTCCGCTCCAATGGGTGGGCATTTTCATCTCTTGTCTGGGGGTGGCAGTGACTCAGATTTCTTGTGAGAAATGTAAATGCAGAAGATCGAAAAATTAGATGATTATCTTTTTTGCTCCGTAGTAATGGGATCTGTAATAGGGCTCTGCTGAATCCGAGATTACAATTCCGGAATAACTTGCGTGGATGAACTTGAAATGATTTCCGTCTACGCTTACAACAATTCCAACGTGGTAGATATTACCTCTTCTTGCAAAGAAAACAAGATCTCCAGCAGACATATCGTCAAGGCCTTCGACTTTTTCTCCTTGCTTATATTGCTCTCTGGAACTTCTCAGAAGGGAAATGCCGGCTTGTTTGAACACGTAACGTGCAAAGCCTGAACAATCGAATGAGTTAGGCCCCGGACTCCCGAAATGATATGGAGCTCCTAACTTGGTCATTGCAATATTGATAATGGAATCCCTGAGAGATGAAGAATAGTCGATGACTGTAGTGTCTACATCATTGCTTTTAAGACTGATTGGAGGAATCTGACTATCAATCCATTTCTCCTCGTAGTCTTTTAGCGCATTTGCCACCATAGCATTTGACGATGTCAATATTTGCTGTGATGTGGAATTTGAACTCGGTCTTTGTAATGTGGTTGAAGTCCTTGCTGAAGCCTTTGAATAATTGGCTGTGAGCAGGACTGTAAATAAAACTATGCTTAGGTTTTTGAAGTACATAACGATTTAGATTGTTTTTCAAAAATCTAGCCAAAAACCTCGATGGGGGATAAAAAACTCCAAATGTAAGAGAATTCTGCTAGAATTCAAGAGCCTTTCCTGATGGAACGGTGCAAACTAGTCTGGTTGCTTTGCAAATTGGCTTCCCATTTAGGAAAACCATCTTTATGGCATTCCTTAACTTGGTTCCTTCATAGGGTGACCATCCGCATTTATATGAAATTGCGGCGGAACCAGACTTGGAATAGTCACCTTCATTTCCGACTACGAATTCCTCATCAGGATTAATTATTACCAAATCCGCGTAATTGCCCATTTGTAACTTGCCTCTGCCCTTGATATTGAGCATAGAGGCTATTTTCTCGGAAAACACTGTAGTAATCCTAGAAAGGGGTATTCCTGAGTTCTGTGCCACAGTCATTACAACTGAGATTGACTGTTGTATTGATGGTATCCCGGAAGGGGAAGAAATATATGGCCGCTCTTTTTCAGAAAGCAAATGCGGCGCATGGTCTGAGCCTATGGTATCTATGGTTCCATCTTTTAATCCTTCGATTAGATATCTTCTATCTTTTTCTGCTTTTATCGACGGATTGCATTTGATCTTGAATCCCAAACTTGAATAGTCTCTTTCGTCGAACCATAGGTAATTGGCTGAAGTCTCAGCAGTTATTGACGGGTTGTATCTTTTGGCTGTGCGTATCATCTCAACTTCTTCTGCTGTAGAAACGTGAAGGATATGAAGAGAAGTTTCATTTCTGACAGCCATTTCCAAGGCTTTTGCGGTTGAGAGTATGCAAGCAGTTCGGCTTCTTATCGTTTCGTGCTCGGAGAAAGGAATCTTTTCTCCGAATATAAATTTGGCCGCTTCCATATTGACCCTGATAATGGATTCATCCTCGCTGTGTACAAGTATCTCTTTACCTTTGATAGAGAAAAGCTCATCCAAAATCTGAGTCTTGTCCACTAGCATATTGCCTGTCGATGACCCCAAAAAGACTTTGAAACCGGCGAAAGTGTTGCCTAATCCGCTATCAATCATCCTTTTCAATTCTTGGATATTGTCATTAGTTGCCCCCATGTGAAATCCGTAATTGCAGTATGATCGACCTTGGGCCAATTCCAATTTCTGCGTAAGCCTTTCGAAATTGACAGTTGGCGGATTTGTATTGGGCATATCAACGAATGAAGTGACTCCGCCCATAATTGCAGCTTTTGATTCTGTTCCTATGTCTGCTTTTTGAGTTAGGCCTGGTTCACGGAAATGTACGTGGGCATCAATCCCTCCTGCCATAAGTATATTTCCATTCAGGTCGATTATTTCGGTTTCGGGTCGAACGGAAGCAAATAAAGTGGGAAATGCAGAAAGCTGCACCGACTTTCCATTGAAAGTGATGCAGCCTTTATCGTCGGCAAACCAGATGCCGTCTATTTTTTCTCCGCTGACCGACAAAGCCCCTTTCGCGACCTTCTCGCCAGTCACGATCAGTGCATTGTTCAGCAGATATCCGCTCATTGTTTCCTAGGTTTGATTTTACGCATCTTGAGTTGAATGACACCCCAGAATGCTTCTCCGAATATTCCTCCGCTCATCTTGGATGTGCCTGCCTTCCTGTCGACAAAAATGATAGGGACTTCTGTTATCTTGAATCCGAGTTTGTATGTGGTATATTTCATCTCGATCTGGAAGCCGTAACCTTTCATTTTGATATTATCCAAGTCGATGGTTTCCAATACTTTACGGGAGTAACACTTGAATCCGGCTGTGCAGTCGAAGATTTTCATTCCCAATATAGTGCGTACATAGACAGAAGCGTAATATGACATTATTACACGCCATATAGGCCAATTGATGACGCTTATGCCATCGCAATATCTTGAGCCTATTGCCAGATCGGCCCCATCCAAGCAAGCCTGATATAGTCTAGAGAGGTCGTCAGGGTTGTGCGAGAAGTCGGCATCCATCTCGAAAGTGTAGTCATAGCCATTTTCCAGTGACCATTTGAATCCTGTGAGATAAGCTGTGCCAAGTCCTTGTTTTCCTGCTCTCTGGATTAGGAAAAGTCTGTCTGGAAATTCTTTTTGTAGATTTCTGATTATGTCGGCAGTACCGTCTGGGGAACCATCGTCTATTATCAGAATATGGTAATCTCCTTCCAGGGACATTACTTTCCTGATAATGTTTTCAGCATTTTCCTTCTCGTTGTAAGTCGGAATAATGACTACCTTTTTGTTCATTGTACCTATATTATTTTTTGAGGAGTAATTTATTACCTGTCTCTTGCATCATTTCTTTCACTGCTGCTTCCAACTGTTTGTCTTCTCCATTCAGCAATGATGCGGGGTCGTTATATACCAATATGTCAGGCTCTATCTGCATATTCTCCAGATATCTTCCTTCCTTGAGCGCATAAGAGCCAACTTGCGGTATGCCAAATACTATGCTGGAATTCACTTGGTTTTCCCACCATACTGCAGTCATCGTGCCCGGGACTGGCGCTCCTATCAATTTGCCTATTTCCAAAGTCTTATATACATAAGGGAAACCAGAGGCATCTGAATAATTGTCTTCACATACGAGAACGCAGGATGGTTTTGTCCATTTGTTATATGGCTCCGTTCCAATATATTGTCCTCTTGGCTTGAATTGGAGGTAAGCCTGGCCGCTAAGGAATGAGGCAAGATCGTCGTGGAGCCATCCGCCACCATTGTGCCTGGTGTCTACGATGAGTGCTGCACAACCTTTATATTTGCCTAGAGCCTTGGAGTAGACTTCTCTGAAACTAGGAGAATCCATTCCTTCCACGTGGACATAACCGATTTTGCCGCCTGAGAGTTCGGCAACCAGTTCTTCGTTCTTGCGAACCCATCTCTTGTAAAGAAGTTTCTCATCTGTGCTTGAGGGTTCCACTATCATCTCTTGTGCCTTCTTGCCACCTTTGCTAATGCTAATGGCTGTTTTCTTCCCGGCAGTATTGATAAGATATTCATACCAATTTTCGCCAGCTTTGATTTGGTGTCCTGCTATGGACTCAATGATGTCTCCTGCTTTGATCTCAGAATCGGCGATATTTAGCACACCGTCAGGTAGGACCTCTTTTATCTTCAATCCATCTCCCTGGTATTCATTATCGAAAATGACCCCAAGGTAACCCATTGCAACATTGCTCATTGTCCTGTATCGTGCGCCAGTATGTGAGCCGTTGAGTTCCCCAAGCATTTCGGAAAGAAGTTCCTGAAAATCGTAATAGTTGTTTATGTATGGGAGGAATTTTTCATAATTCTCCTTATAATATGCCCAGTCTACTCCGTGAAGATCAGGGTCGTAGAATTTTTCTTTGACTTGTTTCCACACGTGATCGAAGATGTATGCTCTTTCTGCCTTAGGCTTGAATTCATAATCGCCTGAGAATGAGATAGTCTTAGGTGCGCCGCCTGCAACAGGAATCTTGGTGATGCCTGCACCTGCGAAAATATATATGAATTTGCCATCTTTTGAAGGTGTGATGGACCCGAAAACGTTCCTTTGGAGAACCTTCACACTTCTGTCTTTGACATCAAGTACACAGAGTCCGCGACCGCTTTCTAGAGGGGTGATGTAGAATAATTTAGTTCCATCGTCTGTGAGGTAATGGTCTCCGAGCATAGATGATGTGCGGGTAAGTCTGAACACCCTGTCATCTCTATTGTCAAGGTCAAGTTTGACTGGTTCGACTTTAGGTTCTTTCTTGCTGAGGCTGTCTTTCTTATCATCCTTCTTGGCCTCTTTTTTCTCATCCGCGGATAGCAATTTGGCGATATCTTCATCTTCTTTGTCCCTGAAGAATTCATTCATCCTCTTGCCATCGAAGAACATAATATAGACATCAGACTCCGAGCCCCAACTTCCGTGGCTTCTGAAGCCATTCTTATCCGATTCCCAAGTCATTGCCTTGCCGCCAAGGGCCCATTTGAAATTGTCATCGGAGTATCCGCTGCGAGTCAAGTCTGTTATTTTTCCACTTTCTATATCTATTAGGGCGATATCGATATTGTTCCAGCCTCCGTTTGCTTGGTATTCTGTAAGAAGGTAATGGCTGTCTGGACTCCAAGAGAAGTTCTGGTCTCCGTCGGAATATGAATAGTTCACGCCTTTGAGCAAGGATTTCACTGAACCACCCTTTGCGGGCTTAATCACCAATTCAGTCCTATCTCTTAGGTATGCTACCCATTTTCCGTCAGGAGATACGACTGGTTGGAAACAAGTTTCACCCTTGTCTGAGAATAATTCTTCTTTGAAGTTGACTGAATAAGTGAAATACTTATCCTTTTTGTCGACCAAAGAGCACTTGTAAATTCCCCAGAAGCCATTTCTTTCTGAAGAATAAAAGATGTCGCGTCCATCTTTGGAGAAGCAGACATTTCTTTCCTGCTCAGGAGTGTTGGTAATTCTGTTTGTAGTACGGTAGTCTGCTGCTGTTACGAATACGTCTCCTCTTATGACTATGGCTACTTCCTTGCCATCAGGTGACACGCTCATTGCCGAAGCGCCGGCAGGGAAGGTCATCCTGTTCATTTCCTTCTCGCTCTCGTCGTTGTAAACTGTGATGGCAACTTTCTGTGGCTGAGAGCCTTCTTTCAAAGTGTATAATTCACCATTGTATGAATATGACAAGGTGCCGTCATTGGAAACAGAAAGATATCTGACAGGATTTTTTGTTTCGAATGTCAACTGAGTGGATTTGTCAGGAGCGGAGAGAGAACTCTTATATATGTTTGAGGTCTTGCCATCCTGCTCGCTCAAATAATAAAATGTATCGCCATCTGCTGCAAATACTGGATTTCTATCTTCTCCTATGTATGTAGACAACTTCTTGAAAGTACCTTGGCCATTGATTGAGAATGAAGAAGACATTCCAGATGCTGGTACATATTCCCAAATATCTCTTGTTACAGAAGATGTGTGATGTTTCCTAAAGGTGTCTTCATAACCCTTATAATCCTCATAAATTACTGTGCCCTTGGCGTTTACACTCATCGCTGGAGCATAAAGCGAAGATGCCAGGATAGGCCTTTTTCCTGTCGTATCCGAAAGGAACAATTGCGGTTCACCAGGAAAACCTGAATAAGAAGCGTCCGCACTTATATTGCTATTGAATAGGAATTGTCCATTGTCCAAGACTGCAATTGGAATCTCACTTCCTGGAAATACGGTAAGCCTTTTTGGAGTTCCGCCTTCAGCAGATGTAATATAAATATCCTTGCTGCCTTCTCGATAAGAGGTGAAAATGATTTTCTTTCCATCCTTTGTCCATAACGGATCTGATTCGTAAGAGGCGTTAGATGTAACTTGCGTCGCCTTCCCACCTTTGGAACTGACAGTGAATATATCACCTTTGTATTCAAAGGCGATTTTACTTCCATCTGGAGAGATGGAATTTTTCCTTAGCCACATCGGTGTCTCTTGGGCAACGACCATATTTGCGCCAATGATTGAGATTAGCGCAGCAATCAGTACTTTCTTCATTGTAAATAACATTTATGCAAATATAAATATTCAAACTTAAATATTTATTTTTTTGAACTATATTTGTCATTTAACAATGACCAATTTTAGATTTATGGACAAATTAAATTGTTTTATTCCTTTTCAAAGCAGCGAACAGGTTTCCGAAACTTTGAATAATCTCCAGAAAGAGGCGCTTGTAGGCAAAATCTTTCTTCTGAAGACCCCGACCGATAGTGCAGAAGTACCGAATTCGTGCACCATTGTCGATGTTCCTTCCATCAAGAGCACTGTTGCAATTAAGCAGATTGCTGAGTTGTCAGATGCTGAATATACTCTTATTTATACAAAATACACGGTGCTCAGTTTTGGTGCTTACGCCCTTGAGAGAATGATTGCGCTTGCCGATGACAGTGGATCTGCTATGGTTTATGCCGATCATTTCAATCAAGTTGGAGGAAAACGTGCGGATGCTCCTGTGATAGATTATCAGGAGGGATCTCTGCGTGATGATTTCGATTTCGGCTCTGTCCTTATATATAGGACAGTGGCATTGAAAAAGGCGGCATCCAGGATGACATCCGATTTCTTGTTTGCAGGATTGTATGATTTGAGATTGAAAGTCTCTCAAGATGGGCATCTGGAACATATAAGCGAGTACCTATATTATGAGATAGAAACAGACAATAGGAAGTCTGGCGAAAAACTCTTCGATTATGTGGATCCTAAAAACCGTGCTGTCCAGATCGAAATGGAGCAGGCTTGCACTGAGCATCTAAAGGCAGTGGGCGGATATCTGGAACCGAATTTCAAGCATATTGAATTCTCACGGGGCTCTTTTGAATATGAAGCTTCCGTGGTCATTCCTTGTAAGAACAGGGTCCGTACCATTGACTATGCCATCAATTCTGCATTGACTCAGAAAACAGCATTTAAATATAATGTCATAGTCGTTGATGACAATTCAGATGATGGAACAGTTGATATTATAAATAAATATGTAAACAGACCGAATTTCGTATATATAGCTCAGGATAAGACTTGGCACGGAATAGGAGGCAATTGGAATGCTGCCCTCCATCATCCAAAGTGTGGCAAATTTGCCCTTCAGCTTGATTCGGATGACTTGTATTCAGATGAAAATACCGTTCAGAAATTTGTAGATGCTTTTTATGCTCAGAATTGTGCGATGGTGGTAGGGACCTATCGTATCACTGATTTTAATTTGAATACCATTCCGCCGGGAGTGATTGAACACAGAGAGTGGACACCCGAGAATGGCCGTAATAATGCTCTGAGGGTCAATGGCTTGGGCGCACCAAGGGGATTCTATACGCCACTTCTTAGAGAACTGAATTTTCCTACTACCAAGTATGGGGAGGATTATGCGGTTGGTCTTCGAGTAAGCCGTGAGTACCAGATTGGACGTATCTACGAAGTTATGTATGATTGTCGCCGATGGGACAATAATTCGGATGCGTCCTTGGAACCCGAGAAGGAGAATTCAAACAATTATTACAAGGATAAGATACGGACTTGGGAGCTTAAGGCGAGAATCAAGGGGAATAAGGGCGGGGCGGAGTGACTTTTTTAAAAAAAGATTGGGAGGATGTAACGTGCAGGAGTCGTCGTCGGTTAGAATGTTTTAGGGGAGGGCGGCTCCCTTGGGGGGCGTGAAATTTTTTCATTAAAAAGTTTGTATAATAGGAAAAAGTGGCTACCTTTGTAGTCCCGCCTGAAAGAAACAGGGAGTTCGGAAGGGCTCAGGTAGGAGTCGGGAGGGGAGTTCATTGAAAAGACTGAAATGGAAGTACAAGCAAGTACCGAGAAACAAATAAATAGATTCGAGAGCGTTGATTTCTTTAAAGGAATTGAGAGCGTCGGGATTCAGGCTTAGAGATATAGGAATATACAAAGAAGAGTTTGATCCTGGCTCAGGATGAACGCTAGCGGCAGGCTTAACACATGCAAGTC